>Ga0079226_10001702_pt1 | contig 16906 bp, 15 predicted proteins | sample Poulit2014_FD_76345 | JGI IMG/M metagenome (GOLD analysis project Ga0079226, IMG submission 76345) | Agricultural soil microbial communities from Georgia to study Nitrogen management - Poultry litter 2014 | ecosystem: Environmental > Terrestrial > Soil > Agricultural land | place: USA: Georgia...
AAAATGAAGGCCGGTCATGACCACCTGATTGTCGGCGGCGATGTGATTGAGCGGCGTCGAACCGGGTCGAGAGGGGTTGAACCCGAGTACGACCGCGTGGACATGCAAAACTTGATCCTGGTGATTGATGACCCCCAGGACTGCGTGGTGCTGATCGATGCCGAGTATCGCATCGTCGAGGTCATCTTCGATACCTACCGAAAAGAGCCCGAGCTCCGTGAACTGATAGCCCAGCGTACCGCCGGCGTCCCGCGGATTGCAGCGCACAATGCCGTATACGCTGCATCCGCACGACAGCGAGTGCGAAACACCCGGATGGCCGTATGGGGAGCTTTGTTGATTCCGGTGGCCATCATTGGGTTCGCATTATTCATGTCGTGGATGGACGACTTCCGCAGTGTTGGTGAACCCGCACCGGAACATGTGAACCCACCCGGGACCGAACCTCCGAGAGAACCGACCGCGGTTGAGCTCACGGTGGGGGAGACGGCGACCCTGCCGAATTGGTCGCGCGTGACCCTCAACAGTGTCACCGAAACTACCCCGAGTGAAGAAGACCAATTTGCGAGCTCTGGGCAGCACTATGTCGTTGAGGTCGAGTATTGCGCCGCGGAAGAGGACGATTCGGTCGATCCGGAACACTTCCGAATGCTGCATGGTGACCCAGCGCAGTTAGCGCATGTCCACGAGGCGGTCGAGGATCCGCTCGAGGCCCGAAAGTTGACAGTTGGTCAGTGCGCGACCGGCAACGTCGGGTTCTACACGATTGACGACGAACCCTCGAACCTCAAGGTGGATTATCGTCCCGGCGATCTCGGGAGTCTGACCTGGGCCGTTGAGGATGACGAGTAGGCGCGGCATGGGACGTCGACGACGTAAGAAGAAGCCCTCGAACCGGCAAGCTACCATCGTCAGCCTGTTGTTCTTTCTCGGATCCGCGCTAGGAGGCACCTGGTTAATGTCGGAAGGGATCCGGGATGCGCAGGATATGGCCTGGGTGCGGTGTGAGGTCGTCGACGCGAAGCCGCAGCGCGGTGGTCGGTATGCCTCGACGCCGTGGTACGTCGTGGTGCATACGTCCGATTGCGGCAAGATCCTCTACAAGGTCGGCACGCGAGAAGAAAACGTCGACGGTCTGGCTGCGAACTTTGAACCGGGGCCGTATGAATTCAAACTCGGTGCGGTCTCCCAACGCCGAATCGAAGGCGACACGCTCCTAGACCAATCACCCGAGGCAAAAGATGTTCGAAGCCTACTCGAGGACCAGTACAGGTAATCACGTCGCCTGAGCTTAGCAACGCAAATATTGGTGGTCATGTAGGTAGTCTAAGGATACTGAGATAGAACGGAAATGGAATATCTCTCGAAAGGGCTCGATTAGTTGAAAATCCTAGCGGCTGCCTTGAACTATAACTTGCCATCCGGTGACCTAGACAAAATGTACTAGCCACCCTGGGATGTTTCCCACCTTCCCGATCGGCAGAGCCGACGCAAGCACCTAGACATAGCACCCTTACATGCTGAAGTTCTCGACAAAATTAGTGCGTCTGCGTCGTGGAGAGCAACATTCGTCAGAGGTCTAAGTGGGCATATAGGGCCTTGCTACATGCCCGGACCCAAGCACGCTACTATATGTCCCGGCTTCTAGTCCGATATATGGTGTATCACAATGGACCTTGAGGCGCAATGCTCGGGTAGGGGCGACGTTACGGAAGTGGTTAACCGCGAATGTGAAACCACAGCAGGGCGTACCTGTCCTGTGTTGCTACACGTGGTATCTCAACCAAAGTTATCTTGCCGCGTCCGTAGCGGTCTTATAGGGGGACAACCAAAGGGAAAGTCAGGTTATTCCATGTCGAATTCAGGAACCGAAAAAAAATCGGGCGTCGTACCTAAAGTTATGCAGATTTTAGAAGCATTTGACGATAAAAATCACTTCCTCCAGCTTAGTCACATCATAGAACGCACCCAGATACCACGGAGCACGTGCCACCGTCTCTTGGCTGAAATGGTGGATGTCGGCCTGCTGGACAAAGTAGGCGGCAGGCGGTATTGCGTCGGGCGCAAGCTCTGGACAACCGCGATGAGGACGCCCCTGCAGCGAACCGTGCGGGACGTCGCCCTCCCATACATGCAAGATTTACTCCGTGCGACCGGCCAGGTAGTCAATTTATTGATCCCTGAAGGCGATAGCGTGGTAGTTCTTGAGCGCATCTCTGGTACAAGCGTAGGTGAGCCAGTCCGCAAAAGCGGTGAGTATATGCCCATGCATACTAGCGCAGGTGGCAAAGTACTGATGGCGCATGCAGATGAGGCCATTATAGCTAGGGTAGTGGAGCACTTGGAGCCGGAAACGAGCCGTAGTATTACAGACCCCAAGAAATTGCTGCAAGAGCTAGAAGATATCCGGCAGCAGGGGTGGGCCCAAAGTCAAGGCGAACATCATCCCAATACGCGCGCATTAGCAGTCCCCGTGTATAGCCCCGAAGGACAAGTTGAGGCTGCGGTAGGGGTTGTATATTTTGTAGCTCTTACGGAACCCCAGCCGGTGCTATCCGCGCTCCGAGTGGTTTCTGGAGCGATTACTCGTCAACTGCGTCAACGTCTCTAATCTTCCCAATAGGCGGGAATAGGTGTGGTAGATCTCATTTAGGTGGCGGATACTTAGGGCGTGCCCCTCTGACACCTGAAGGAGAAAAATGGACCACATCGATCATAAGTCCTCCAGGGATCGCACTCCGGTCCTCAGGAAGTTAATAAGCGTAATGTCTACCTTGGTGGCATTGTGTGTGTTTTCAGCTTGTGCTGTAGGACAAGGTAGCGCTGTCGAGATTAGTGGTAACGACAGTGTGAAAATCGGAGTAATACCCGCCATTGCTTTCGCGCCTGTCTACATCGCGATTGAGCAAGGTTACTTCGAAGATGAGAATATCAATGTAGAAACTCAAGAGATGCAAAATGCCGCGGCGATAGCGCCTGCTGTAATCAATGGCCAGCTCCAATTTGGTACGGCAGCGACGTCACCTATCGTCGCAGCTCAGGTTGAAGGTCTACCTTTAGTGGCTGTGGCTGGCATGTCAGAAAACTCTGAGACGAGCAATGATGGAGCTATCGTCGTCGACGAAAACAGCACGATAGATAGCCCGCGTGACTTGGAGGGGGCCACTGTCGCGATCAACGGGGTCGCCACCCTCCCTCACGTCGCTCTTCAGGAGGCGATCAGCAAAGACGGCGGTGATCCCACCAAAACTGACTTTGTGGTAATGGGATTCCCAGAGATGCCAGGGGCCCTCGCTGAAGGAAGAGTGGACGCAGCTGCGCTTACTGAACCATTTACAAGTGCAGCACTTGGAAATGGGGGGAAGATTCTTACTCGAGCCTATTTTGATGCATTTATGGATAACGCTCCTATCAGCATGTTGTTTACGGCTACTCCCTTCGTTGAAAACAACCCTGAAGTTGTAAACGGAGTTCAACGAGCTATTGACCGTGCAGTCGAGGATGCGCTCCATGACCCTGAGCTAGTCGCTGAGGTTATGACTAAACATGGGGGTATCGATCCGGATGCATTCGACACGATGGTTTTGCCGCCGTACCAGGCGCAAATCCATGCAGAGGGATTAACACAGATAAGTGAGGTTATGGTGCAGTACGGCTATATCTCGGAACCTCTTGATGGTCACGGGATGGTATTGCCATGACCTTGACACAAGACCCGACAACAATTGTGAAATCGAAGGCCCCAGCTAAGTTCCAAGCGGATTGGGTGCTTAGCATCTTAGGCGTTTTCATCGCTTTGGGAGTTTGGGAACTCTTAAGCCGCACCGAAGTTTTGCGTTCAGATTATATTCCGCCCGCTTCGGAGGTGTTACTGAGAATTGTAGAGCTTAGCGGTACGGCAGCATTCTGGTTGAACGTATGGGGGACTTTAGAATCGGTGCTTCTGGGTTTGCTGGTAGTACTGGTATTAGCGCCCGTATTGGCCCTCTTAATCGGTCTCGTTCCCGCGTTTCGAGAGTCGGTATGGTTCTTGACTGAATTCTTGAAACCCATTCCCCCGATAGTCCTCATCCCCCTAGGTCTATTACTCTGGGGACCCGCCCTGCAAATGAAAATCACCTTAATCGCGTTTGGGTCGCTGTGGCCATTTTTAACTCAACTCGTATATGGCATAAATGAAACTGATCGGACGATACTGGATATGTCGCGCTCATATCGTTTGGGTTGGAAGTTAACATCAACTCGCGTTATTGCGCCTTCCATGCTGCCTTATGCGCTAACAGGGCTACGTATTTCAGCTTCAATAGCAGTAGTAGTAGCTGTTGTAACAGAACTCGTTGGCGGAGCAACGGGTATCGGTCAAGCGATTGCTGTGGCACAAGCAAACAACGCATTGCAAACTCTTTACGCGTACGTCCTCACCGCGGGACTTCTGGGAATCATAATTAATTTGACTTTCACGGCCTTGGAACGGCCAATGTTGTTCTGGCACGCGTCTATGCGGGAAAGGAACCAGTAATGCGAAATCGCTTTTCACTGATCTTACTCAGGAGTTGGTTGCCTGTCTTGCTTTTAGTGCTCTGGTGGTTCAGTAGCCGAGAAAGCGACTCTCTCTACTTCCCATCGTTGAGCGTGATACTCGAAACTCTGCGTACCGATTGGTTGGGTACGCACTTCATGACGGATCTTGTCCCGAGTCTTGTGAAGCTGATAATTGGATTCTTCGCCAGCGCGATATTAGGTGTGCTCCTTGGTACGCTTCTGGGATTAAATAGACGAGCGCGGGCGTTAGTAGAATACATAATCTTGTTCTTCCGCTCCTTACCCCCACCGGTGCTGGTTCCTATTGGGATTGTGCTTGTCGGAGTGGGAGCTTCCATGAATATTTTCATTGTGATTCTAGGTGCTATATGGCCGACACTTATGGGCACTATCGACGGGGTCCGAAGCTTAGACCTCGTTCGCCGGGACATGGCTAGATCATACCGTTTAACGTTAGGGCAGCGTCTCGTGCATATAATCCTACCCAACGCTGGGCCGCAGATATTCGCCGGAATGCGTACGACGCTGCAGCTCTCCATCATATTGGTTGTAGTAGCTGAGATGCTCGCTTCCACCAATGGCGTGGGCTACTACGTGCTAGCTTCCCAACAGACGTTTAACGTAGCTGAAACATGGGCTGGTACTTTACTCCTCGGTATTCTCGGGTACCTCTCGAGTTTACTTTTCATTTCCGCGGAACGGCGCGTTTTGCGCTGGCAAGTTGTTAGCGAATAGGACTTTCTGATGAATACTAAGCTCTTTCCCAAAACTGATGCGATTACGCTGCTACAAGTGAACTCATTAAAAAAGAACTATGGTCCGACCAACGTTCTCGGAGATGTATCTTTTGAGGTCAGAAAAGGAGAATTTCTGTGCGTGGTCGGGCCTTCAGGTTCGGGCAAAACTACGCTACTTCGAACGATTGCAGGATTGCAGGATCCCTCGAGCGGGGAGGTCATCTTTGAAGGCGAAGTGGTAAATGAGCCCCCGATGAAAATGGCAGTCGTGTTCCAAGATTACAGTCGTTCTCTTCTGCCCTGGATGACGGTCGAAGGCAACGTAGCCTTGCCCATGCGAAATAAGTATCGCGCTTCTGACCGTCGGAGGCGCGCTCGGGAAGCGTTGGCCTCAGTAGGTCTTGCTGGAAAAGAGCGTCTCTATCCGTGGCAGATGTCGGGAGGGATGCAGCAACGTGCCGCTATTGCACGAGGGCTTGCTTATCAGCCAGATGTCCTACTCATGGATGAGCCTTTCGCAGCGGTAGATGCCCAAACACGAATAGAGCTCGAAGATCTCGTATTACGTATCAAGGCTGAATACAATCAGACGGTTCTGTTCGTCACTCATGACATTGACGAAGCGGTATATCTGGCCGATCGGGTGATAGTACTGTCCGGGGCACCTACCACCGTCACCGAAGATGTCGAAATTGACCTGCCGCGACCGAGGGATGTCGTGGCCACCAAAGCTCTGCCGAGGTATGCAGAGTTACGTAATTATGTCCTCTCACTCATTCAGGAAGCTAAATCAACAAGTGGCTTCAAACGCTAAAGGGATCCTCTACGAAAGGGATAGAAATGTCATTCCAAGATGACCGCGATTGGATTATTGAACTTGCTAGAGAATTTTCAAATAGCAACTGGAGTACCGTCGAGATACGAACCCCTGGCGCAGCTATTGCCTTGTCCGACGGTACTGCTATAGCGGGAGACCTCGGCATGGAAGTAGCCTCTGCATCACAGTTGAGGGGCGGCGAAGCACAAAGCGGGGATCAAGTCCAAGTGGCGGGGTCTCATGAACCTGTAACCGCACCTAAGAACAATACCGCCCAGGGCGAGGTTGAGACCATCGAGGCTCCTGGGGTCGGCACTTTCTGGGGTCGTCCGAAACCTGATGAACCTCCGTTCGTCCAGGAGGGAACGCGTCTTAAGCCTGGCGATGTCGTTGGCTTATTAGAGGTTATGAAAATGTTCACTGAAATCAAGGCCGATCGCGAAGGAAAAGTGGTTCGCGTAGTCCCGGATGGCACGTTCGTAGAGTACGGCGAGGAAGTCGTTGGGCTATCAGTAGGAGTGGGCTGACGTGCTTCAGAAGAATGAGGAGATTCGCTTCGTAGATCAAAGTCTGCGAGATGGTCAACAAAGCTTGTGGGGATTGCGTATGCGTCCCTCTGACATGATGCCAGTGGCAGAACGATTAAATTCCATGTCGTTTCATGCGGTTGATGTTGGAGCTTGGCCAGGATTAATCTTAATGGCTAAGAGATTCCAGATCGACCCGTGGGCAATGATTGATGACCTGGCCGAGATGATGCCAGACCAAACGCTTCGGGCGGTGTCACGAAGCAACGGTATCGGCGATTTTAAGTCAACTCCCCGCCATATACTGGAAGCATCAGTGCGCTCCTTTATCAAGCATAGAGTGACTAGCTTTTGGATCCTCGACGTTCTCTACGATCTGGATGCAATGCAACGGTTAGTTGAGACTGTCTACAACGAGGGCGGGACACCGGTGCCTTCAATCATGTTTGGTGAGACTCCGTATCATACTGATCAGTTCTACGTAGACACAGTGCAGCGGATGGTGTCATGGCCGGGTGTGGAAAATATATACGTCGAGGACGCTTCAGGAGTAATGACTCCCGAACGTGCCAGGACGCTGATGCCTGCGCTTGTGGAAGCGGCGGGAGAAGCCAAAATTGAACTGCATTGTCACAACAATCTCGGCCTAGCACCGCAAAATTACCTAATAGCAGCTGAAGCGGGCGTACGTATTTTTCATACATCTATAGGTGCTCTCGCTGATGGATATTCACTGCCAGACCTGCGCCAGACAGTGCGAAATCTCCGCTGGGCAGGGTTCGAAGTCTCTGAGCCCTCAGATTCCTTGGTAGAAATTGAGGAGCACTTGGCGGCTACAGCCCTTCAGAATGGTCATTCTCCTGATGGGGGTGTCCCTAGGTTTGATACTCGCGCTTTCCGTCATCAGTTGCCCGGTGGCATGACAAGTACGCTGTTGCATCAATTGAAAGAATATCGTGCTGCACATCGCTTTGATGATTTGGTCGAAGAGATCGCTCAGGTACGAGTCGATCTAGGATACCCGATCATGGCAACCCCGGTCTCCCAGATTGTCGGCGGACAAGCCCTCGCGAACCTCTTCTCAACAGAGCGCTACAGCGTGGTACTTGATTCAGTTGTGGAATATGTAAAGGGTGGCCAAGGGATACCTATGGGGCCAATTTCCCCAGAACTGGCAGCGCGTGTCGAGGACGAGTCTCATCGTCATGTTGAAGCCGATGATCAAACATATTCTGGTGAAGAAGTAACGACAGATGAGGACATGGTCCTGAGCTATTTCCTAACACCGCAGGAACGGGCGGCCCTAAGACCGGACCCGCGCAGACCGCGGTTGCGCTCACGCGACAAAGCTTCTGAACTGAGGAGCCTCATCAACTCAGTCTCGCAGCATCAGGACGTCTCGCAACTTAGTCTCGTCACTCGCCAAGGTAACGAAATACATGCGGTTAGAGCAAACGAATGAGGAAGGAAGTTATTATGCAACAAACATCGTCGAGAGTCACGCTTCTGGGGAGTAACGGTGGGCCACGCGTGCGAAAAAATAGATACGGGCCAAGTAACTTGATCCAAGATCGTAACCATACTGTCGTTGTAGATTGCGGTCCTGGCGTGGTGCGACGCCTTAGCGATGTCAATGTAGAGCTTTCTGAAATCGATGCGATCTATATAACGCACTGTCACTCCGATCACGTTATTGAGTTAGGCGCTCTGTTAATGCTGGCTTGGGCCGGTGGGCGAACGACTCCGATCACCGTATACGGCCCGCCACCTACTGCCAGATTGGTGAGCCTACAGTTAGCTTCCTACGAATTCGACATCGATATTCGCATAAGAGACGAAGGTCGGCCAGACTTGCGCGAGTTAGTACGTGTGCATGAGATCACGCAACCAGGTGAGGTGTCTGAAAGTCTGCTTCCCGTCACCTCTGCGAGAGTTCATCATCCTCCTATAGAAGACGCGTTCGCCTACCGGTTCGAGCTGGAAGGTATGTCTGTAACTTTTTCAGGGGACACTACGCCGTGCTCAGCGTTAACCGAGTTGGCGCGTGGTTCTGATGTGCTTATCCATGAAGCTATCTACATGCCGTTCTTACAAGAAATGGGGCGACGTTTACCATCTGCATCGCGAATGGTTGAGCACTTGCGAGATAGTCACACGGACGCAGCCAGCCTAGGGAAAATTGCGCAAGAAACTAATGTCAAGCATCTAATTCTGAACCACTTAGTGCCAGGAACTGATGACATCACAGATGAGCAGTGGCTTGCACGGGTGGGGACAATTAAGAACACTCAAGTAACGCTGGGACATGACCTTCTATCATTTACCCCGGACGATATATTCCAAGAACGACCACTCACGGAGGGTTCATGTTTAAGCGTGTTTTCATAGCAAATCGAGGCGAGATCGCCCTTCGGGTTATTCGTAGTTGTCGCGCTTTGGGTATTGAATCCGTACTAGCTGTATCAACTGCGGACCAAGACTCACTACCTGCAAGGCTAGCCGATCGCACTGTAGTGATCGGTCCTCCAGAAGCATCCGCGAGTTACCTCAACGTCGGTAGCATTCTCAGTGCAGCTGTTGGTACTAAATGCGATGCGTTGCATCCAGGCTATGGTTTCATGTCTGAAGATGCGATACTCGCTGAAGCATGTGCGGAACATGGCATAACTTTTATCGGTCCTAATGCACAGGTGCTGAGGCAACTGGGAGACAAACTTTCCGCACGTCAGACTGCAATCGATGCTGGGGCTCAGCTCACCCCTGGCGCTCAGGTTCGAACGTCCGAAGACGCCGAACGATTCGCAGTTGAAAACGGTTATCCCCTGATGATTAAGGCTGTATCTGGGGGCGGGGGTCGAGGCATCCGTATCGTCCACGATGCATCGGAACTTAGAAAAACTATTGCGTTGGCTCAAAATGAGGCTTTAGCTGCTTTTAACGATGATCGCGTGTATATCGAGCCGTACATAACCCACGCTCGGCACATCGAAGTACAGATTTTACGTGACGAGCATGGCAATACCGCGGCCTTAGGAGAACGGGACTGCAGCGTACAACGCCGCCACCAAAAGATCCTCGAAGAAAGCCCAGCCCCAAACCTACCGGATCAATTGCGTCACGCGCTGTTTGAGGACGCAGTGAAGATCGTAGACCACGTCGGTTACGTGGGGGCCGGTACCGTAGAATTCTTGGTGGATGTAGAACAAGAAAAACACTATTTTCTAGAAGTCAATGCTCGCATTCAGGTTGAACATCCGGTTACAGAAGTCGTAACGAATACAGATTTGATCGCGGAGCAAATTCGCATTGCGAACCGTAGGCCGGTGAGCGAACATCTGCGTTCCGATGAAGGTGTAGCAGTGCGCGGGTGGGCAATCGAGGCTCGAATTAACTGCGAGGATCCAGAGAATGATTTCCTCCCAAGGCCAGGACTTATAACCAACATGACTCTCCCGGGTGGGCCCGGGGTGCGTGTGGACACCTACTGCCAGACAGGTTCCGTTGTGCCACCATTCTACGACTCGTTGCTCGCGAAGATCATAGCCTACGGACGTGACCGCTCTGAAGCGCTTGCTCGCTTAAAGACTGCCTTACACGAGCTCAGAATCGAGGGAATCTCGCACAACGTGGCGTTTATTCAGGAATTGTTGGAACAGCCGGATTTTGAAGATGGTCGAGCCCATACCCAATGGCTGAGTGATTACCTTGTGGGCGAAAGAAAAGGGCTAGTAGCGCCATGAGTAACGCACCAGAGTTCTCGGGTCAAACGGTCCTGGTCACAGGAGCCGCAACTGGCATTGGCAAAGCGACCGCTCTAGCTTTTGGGCGGGCTGGTGCCACGTTAGTCTTGGGCGACGTTGATGAAAGCGTTGCAGATACAGCAAAGCTCGTAGAAGACGTGGGAGGAGTGGCCCATTGGCAACTATGTGATGTGCAAGACCCACAAGCGGTGCGCAATATCGTACGCAAAGTGGATCAAGTAAGTGGCAAGCTTGATATAGCGTTCAATAACGCCGGCATCGTTCCGCCACATCAACGATTGGCCGATACTTCCGATGAAGAATGGCAAAAAGTTATAGGGATTGACCTTAGCGGCGTGTTCTACTGCCTCCGTGAAGAGATCAATTATATGAAGACGACGGGGGGCGGGTCGATTATCAACACCGCTTCCATCGCCGGCGTGCGCGCTGGTAGAAGATTAGGTGGTTATACCGCAGCCAAGCATGGCGTTGTGGGCCTAACGAAAGTGGCCGCCAAGGACTACGCTTCCGAAGGGATCCGTGTCAACGCGGTAGCCCCCGGCTTAATTGAGACCCCTATGACGCAGGGATGGTTTGAAGGCCAGGAAGAAGCGCGAGTTTCTATCAATGCTATGGGGCGTGCTGGTAGTCCAATGGAAGTTGCCGACCTGGTGGTTTTTCTCGCGTCTCCGCGTGCCTCATTTATAACAGGCCAAGTATATATCGCGGATGGCGGCCAAACCCTGAATTAGAAGATGCTTGAGCCATTCAACAATCCCGGGAAAACTTCCCGAGGTACGCATCAAATATTAGAAAGAGGTAATAGTGGCATACGGTGAACTACTCTGGGAACCGACGGCGCGGACATGGTCCGAGTCCCAGCTCGGCGAGTATATTCGCTGGCTGCATCGGGAGCTAGGGCTAGATTTTCGCTCACGTGAAGAACTCTGGGTATGGTCTGTTGATAAACCAGAAGAATTTTGGGCCTCCATATGGAGATACTACGGAGTGATGAACTCGGCAGAGCCTGAGGTCCTTTTAACTCATAGTACAGTTAGTGACGCTCAGTGGTTCCTAGGAGCGCAGCTGAACTTTGCACAAAATATACTATCCGGTAATGCTTTGAACTCTCAAACGCCAGGGGATCAATACGCAATTCGCGGGTTTTCTCAGACACGAGATGAGGTAAGTCTCACTTACAAGGAGCTGCAGGATGAAGTGTCGCAAGTTGCACGGTTCCTTCGCGAGCGAGGGGTTCGTCAGGGCGACCGTGTCGTAGCGTATATTCCTAACATCCCCGAAGCGGTAGTATTCTTTCTGGCTTCAGCTAGTATCGGTGCTGTTTTCGCATCATGTGCGATTGAGTTTGGGAGTAGGTCCGTTTTGGACCGGTTCGGGCAGCTCGAGCCTAGAGTTTTAGTGACAGTCGGTGGTTATAACTACGGCAGTAAGACAATTGATAGGGCTAACGCTGTCGACGAAGTAATTCAAGGGCTTCCTTCGGTTGAAACGGTGATAGATCTTGAGTTTGGTTCCTATGAGATAAACAATACAAAAAGAAGCCAACAAGACGACCTAGCTCATATTACTTATGGGGAGATCCTGGCCAGAGTGGCTCCAGAGCAAATCTCATTTGCCCAGGTGTCATTCGACCATCCGCTGGTCGTGTTGTTTTCTTCTGGCACTACAGGTATCCCAAAGGCAATCGTACATGGGCATGGCGGGATATTGTTGGAACACCTTAAGAACCATAATCTCTCTTGGGACTTGAAACCAGGCGATGTTTTTATGTGGTACACTACGCCATCGTGGATGATGTGGAATGCCCTAGTTAGTGGTTTGTTATGCGGTGCCACGATTGTTTGTCTTGATGGAAACCCAACTTATCCAGATTTGGAGTGGCAATGGCGTATCGCTCGCGAAACTCAAGCCACCGTGGTTGGAGTCGCACCGGGATACCTAATGGCGTGCAGGAAGGCTGGCATTGAGCCACGGAAGCTTGTTGGCAACAGCCCACGTGTAGTAGCTAGCGCCGGAGCTCCGCTGCCTGAGGATGGTTATCAATGGATCTATGACCAATTTCCGGAAGTATTCCTCAATATAGGTTCTGGGGGGACGGACGTGTGTAGTGGGATTGTTCAAGGCGATCCGCTCTTACCTGTATGGGCCGGTGCTATTTCAGGTCCCGCCTTGGGGGTAGCTGCGACTGCGTATGATGACGAGGGCCGCCCTCTTATAAATCAACTAGGTGAACTAGTTATCACAGTACCTATGCCTTCCATGCCGGTCTGTTTTTGGGGAGATCATGATAGGTCTAAAATAAATGACGCTTATTTTGAATATTACCCAGCGGTCTGGCGCCACGGTGATTGGATCGAATTCAGCTCAGAAGGATACTGCCGTGTGGCAGGCCGTTCCGATGCGACGCTCAACAGAGGCGGAGTCCGCATAGGGACAGCCGAATATTATTCCGTGACTGAGGATATTCCTGGTGTCGCACAAGCGCTGGTGGTCCACCTTGAAGACCAATATGGTAATGGTCAATTAATCCTATTTGTAGAGTTAGAACCCGATGTCCATCCAAGCGTAAGATTGCGTAAGGAAATAATTTCCAGAATTCGTGCCTTGCTTTCTCCAAGGCATGTTCCCGATAAGGTCGTGGTAGTTCCTAAAATTCCGACGAATCGCACTGGCAAGAAACTAGAAGTGCCTGTGAAAAAAATATTACAGGGGCATCCCCTCCAGGAGAGCGTCTCCTTAGATACGCTCGCTGATCCTACATCTATAGATTATTTTGTAAGGGCTCAACAACATGGCCTTTCGGAGCATGGATGGGAGGAGAGTAGCGGTGCGAGGATTGGAGGGTAAGGTAGCGCTCGTTACTGGCGCTGCGACTGGGATCGGCGCGGCAATCGTTACTCGGCTAGTTGAAGAAGGTGTCTCAGTTTTAGCTACTGATATTACATCGGCTTCATGGGAAGGAGAATCGGATCCTTCCATGATGAATGGCGTGCGACGTGTCGTACTCGATGTAACAGATGAGTCCGATTGGAAGCGCGCAATGAGCTACCTCGCGGATGACGGGCTGGACATACTGGTGAATAATGCGGGGATACCATCGGCTGCCTCATTGGCAGATGAAACGTGTGATGGATGGTCGCAAGTGGTTGCAGTGAGCCAGCGAGGCACTTGGTTAGGCATGAAGTACGGAGGTTCCATCATGGCGCAGTCAGGTGGAGGAGCGATCGTCAACGTAGGTTCGATTTATGGCCTCGTGGGAGGTTTCGGTACACACTTCGCCTATCATGCTGCGAAAGGTGCGGTGGCTTCCATGGGCCGTAATGCAGCTTTGCACTATGTTGATAGTAATATCCGAGTAAATACCGTCGCACCTGGTTTCATTGATACGCCAGCATCACGACAGAGACCTGGTAGACAAGTGGCGCGAGATCGCATGATCAATAACAATCCGATGAAACGAATGGGGAGGCCCGAAGAGGTAGCTGCCGTCGTAGCATTCCTCGCGTCTGAAGAAGCTAGTTTTGTTACAGGCAGTCAGCTTGTAGTAGACGGTGGCTGGACAGTCCAGTGATTTCTCACGTGTGACTCAACCGAACGTGCAAGCGTAGGCGCGGACCAAGCAACTGACAAGAACACAGTCACTTACCTCGGTTGACCTGTTGGAGCTTCGCAAATCAGATGAGACGGATCATGCTGGAGCCTAGGTTCGTTTGACCGGATGTTTGATCGTGGCGCGATGGGGTAGTTTTAGTCGTTGTGGTCGGCATTTGAAGCGCTCTGGGTCGGCGACGTAAGCGGCGTTTAACCCGAACTGAGGTTGGTCACGAAGCTCTTGTGCGGTGCCGTACTGCACGCTGGCAAGGGTATATAATCCCATGCAAGTGTGGCGGTGTTCGTGGTTATACCAGTCGGTAAATGTTGTGGGCCCAGGCTCTGTCTTCACCATATTTATTCGCGATTAATATAAGAGGGGTCGTTCTCATTCAGTTGTAAATCTTGGCCTTGGATTCGGTTCGGGAACCATAAGGATGCTCCCAGATCGGCCTATACCGGCAAGTCACCGCTCGGTCATGAATATCTGCAAGTCGGTGACACACCATCTTCTTGACCTGCCAGCAAGACTAGCTGAAAGATTTACTTTAGGTGACATCATTGACAAATTACGTATCACAACTTGACGTCTCGACGATTAAAGCTATCGACATGCACGTTCATGTGGAACAGGACGATAGTGGTCACAAGGCACTGCCTGAGCTGTTCTACAAAGCTTCAGCACAGTACTTCAAGTCCGAAGACCGCACCCCCTCCATTGACAAAATTGCAGCGATCTATCGAGAACTCAAAATGGCCGCCGTGGTCTTTACTTTGGACGCTCGCACTCAGTTCGAGGGGCACTTACCGAATTCAATTGATGACCTCGTGGCCGGCGCTCAGCGCCATAATGACGTACTGATACCCTTCGGTTCGGTGGATCCTCGTACCGGGGAAGCCGCCATTAAAGAGCTCAAGAGACAAGCTCACGAACTGGGTGTCAGGGGATTCAAATTCCACCCATCAGTACAGGGGTTTAACCCATCAGATCGTCAATACTATCCACTGTGGGACGCTTTGCAGGAATTAGGACTTCCTATGTTGTCGCACACCGGCCAGAACGGGATGGGAGCAGGTCTGCCAGGAGGAGCGGGTATAAAACTCGGTTACTCCAACCCCCTACTTCTCGATGAAGTCGCAGCGGATTTCCCGAACCTTCCGATTATTATGGCCCACCCCTCAGTCCCATGGCAGGACGAAGCCAACTCAATCGCTACTCACAAATCTAATGTATATATCGATCTTTCTGGGTGGTCTCCTAAGTACTTTCCGGAGTCCCTTGTGCGGCAATCCAACAGCCTCCTAAAACACAAAGTGCTTTTTGGCACCGATTTCCCATTAATCCCACCAACTAAGTGGTTAACCGCATTTAAAGATTTACCTATCGACGAGACAGTCCGTCCTCTCATTCTCAAAGAAAATGCAGTCAAACTCCTCAGCCTCAAGCAGGATTAAAAGAATACCCCAGAAAATATGACCTCGATGAGACATATGTAGGAGGCCCTCAAACAATACGGCATAGAGACTCCAGTAAACGATTTCAACTTTGGGTATCACAGCAATTTACTTCTGAGGCGTCGTCCCAGGGGCTTTTGGGGTTGGCGAGCCTCAGGTTAGTGATGAATAGTTCGGCATCAGTGACCAGGGTGAGGTGACGGTGGAAGCCGTGGTAGGAGCAGCTTTCGGAGAGATCCAAGACGAGCCCGTATTTCGTCTTCCGGTAGTTATGTCCAATGCGTCATCGAATTTTGCGAAGCGGACCAGGGTTCTTAGCGGTGTATCAGAGGGCCTCGTGGACAGCCAGTAATCCGTAGGGGCGTAGTTGTTTGCGCCCAGCAGGCACGGCCACGTCTTAGACCAGCGACGTTACCCGATAGTTGGGCACCGAGGCCGGTTCGGCCAGAGACGCTATGGATGGTTTCAGGATGGTTCTCACTGGTAGACACGCTGATCGTGTGTGACACCTTCACCAGATCCTCCAGCCCCCGGTCGGTTAGACCTTGGCGGAAGGTAACGGTAACGCCGTAACCGGCATCGGACACGATCGGTGGCGGAAGCGGTGGCTTGGTGCATCATCTTCGTGGGGCGTTGCAATTTGGGGTGATGCCCCACCGCGTCGAGAAGCGGGCCTGGGCAGATATATGCGCCAGTTACTCGGTGACGGTGCCCATCGGTGGCCAAATTTAACGAGACCGCGATCTGGCAGTTACTATCTTGTCCTGCGTCCCGGAATACTGCCGGCCACACCCGGTGAGGCGGGACCATCTTTGGGGAAGTCGATCTCATTCACGGCCCACACTTACGGGTCAATAACCTCGGTAACCATGGTCGTGATTCCGCGACGCAGGGACCCTTTGCCACACTGAGGACGCGGGGAACTGCTGGCGTTGCTGATGACCCACGTCCCGGCGCTGGGCCATCGGCTGGAGGGATTTGCGCTAGCCATCTCGGAACAACCATCCCTGAATATACAAGCTGCCTTTGGTCCGCTGATCACGCCGCGCAAATGACGTAAGATGCCTTGACCAAAAACGTCTTACTGCCCCCATAGCGCGGCGATCTCAGGTTTCCTCATGTCCCCCGAATTTGGTAGGTTCCAACCCACAAATACCACGCCGCAACCCGAAAACCTGACAAAGTACTTCTAGGTGGGGAAGTAGTTCGCTTTGCAATTAGTTCAGTCGCCAAGGTCCTAAATCGCTTTACCTGGTGCTTGTCACCATTGGTCGCATGGTTAGTGGCTTCGAATTCAACGGAACAAGCAGATTAGCGTCGATGGATGGATTTGTAGGAGAGGTAGGCGGCGAGGCCTTCTGGTCCGTATTCGACACCGAGGCCGGAGTCGTTGCGTCCACCAAAGGGTGCCGCATGATTGGAGGCGAAAAAGTTCAGCCCGACGCTGCCGGTGTTCATTGCTTCAGCGACTTCGAG
>Ga0079226_10001705_pt1 | contig 16879 bp, 15 predicted proteins | sample Poulit2014_FD_76345 | JGI IMG/M metagenome (GOLD analysis project Ga0079226, IMG submission 76345) | Agricultural soil microbial communities from Georgia to study Nitrogen management - Poultry litter 2014 | ecosystem: Environmental > Terrestrial > Soil > Agricultural land | place: USA: Georgia...
AAGGTGGAGAAATATTTGTCTTAGATATGGGTGAGCCAGTGAAGATTGTTGATCTGGCTAGAAACCTGATTAAACTATCAGGTTATACGGAAGAGGAGATTCCGATTAAGTTCGCTGGTATCAGGCCTGGTGAGAAAATGTATGAGGAATTGCTTGGGGAGGATGAAGTTCATCCGGATCAGGTATATGAGAAGATTTATGTTGGGAAGACGAGTGACGTTGATGGTGACATTTTGATGGATTTGATGGAACAATTCAAACAGTGTAATCAAGAGCAATTGAAGGATGAGTTGATGGGAATTGTGTTTATGGAAAAAAGCCTGAATGCGGTAGAATGAAGTTAATCATCTTATTGGAAGACTATGTATGCTATTGTAAGTATAAAAGGCGGATAAAAGGAAAGAACTAAACGCTATTAAAAGAGAATATGGTTTTATTAATGGAAGTACACCATGAATTTTAGAATTAAATATTAGAAAACTAAAGAGGGCTCGATGTGAGTAATGCTAATTTTATATTGAATAAAGTGTTAAGGATAATAGTATTTATTGTATCAGTCATTGTTACTTTCTTATTACTTGGCGATACCAGTCTCCCTAAGGGAATGGAGTATTTTGCTCTGGTTCCACTTGTTTTTGGGGTGGGTTATGCATTAAGTAAAAAAACATCATTATATATGTTTAAGAATATAGGCCTATTAGGGTTGAATTTAACTTTACTTATAAGATATATAATAACTCCTTTCTATATGTGGCTTAACGGTCCCTCGATTGGTAGAGGTGCAACACCTAGTGCAGGGAATTACCAGATGGCGATACTACTTATGATTTTAGAGATAATAGTACTCTTCATAACTATTGAAGTATTTGCAAATAGATTTTATAAAGAAGATAAAAAAATGGTAGCCAAAAGTAAAATTAAAGTAAACAAAAATTTTATTGGCTTGATTTTTCTATTAATCACACTTTTGGTTATTTTAATCTATCCAAGTTTATTAGAGAGATATTCATTCGTTTTAACAACTTCTGAATATAAAAGAAATGTGGAATTGAATTTACCATTTGGATCTTTATTTCCGTTAATGGTTTCATTTTCTAGTATGTTGTTAACTTTAACTATTCTAAATAAATTTTATAAACAATATGAATTAAAAGCGAACTCCATATGGATATATTTATCTATATGCATTGTTTTTTTAATGTCTTCTTTTATAGTAGGGACTAGTCGTTTTAGTATGTTGATACCTATGGTTACAGGTATGTATCTTATTACTAGGCTCTATCCAACACATAACAAAAGGATTTATTCGATTTTTGGTGTTTTAATCTTTATTGCTGTCTCTATTTCTACATTAGTTAAACAATTTGGCATAACCCTGGGAGAAATTGATAACGGCATTAGTAATGTAGCTTCTTCAGTTAGTAGTTCTTTACAGGTTTATTTTTCGGGAGTTCATAATGTTGCAATAGCAGTAAAGGCTAAAGAGATATTTGTTAATGATATTGATTTTGGTTTAATAGTAGGAGATCTTTTATCCTCTGTAATGGTTGTAAGTAATTACTTCTCCTCCGAGTTTGGCGGGGGTAATATGTTTAATTACGCATTTTATAATAATACGATATCAACTGATCAAATACTTCCTATGATAGGTCAAGGCTATCTTTATTTTGGTTTTTTCTTTTCACCTATATTTGTGATTATATTTACGTACTTTATGATGTATTTTGATAAGAAAAGCCGTGAGGGATCAACCGTATTTAAGGTTTATATTTTCGCATATATTTCAGTCCGTTTCGGGATGTTTTTTATGTCTAACTCCACAATTCTAACGTCAGTCTTTACAAATTATTTTCTTTTGTTTTTATTAATTATTTTATTAAATAACAAAATTGTACTATTTAATAAAAATAATACATCTTTATCTAATGTTACTAATTCTAAAATGTAAGTCTGAAAGGTTCTCGATAATAATGGCAATAAACATAACAAAATCAGATGTTAAATGGAGTTATTTCAGCCTATTTTTATTTAATGGAATAAACGTTCTTTTATTACCATTTATTTTAGCATATTTAACCCCAGCTGAAGTTGGTTTATGGTACACGTTTACGGCAGTTTCTGGATTGGTAGTAATATTAGATTTTGGTTTTATGACCACACTTTCTAGAAATGTTACTTTTATTTGGGCTGGTGCAGAAGAAATTACTTCTTCAGGATTCAAGGAAACTTCAGACCAGATAAAAAAGCCAAACTATCAATTGTTTGTTAGTTTATTTAAAACAACTAAGCTGATTTATCTGATTCTAGGATTAACCATTTTTATAATTTTGCTGAGCGTTGGTAGTTTTTATGTTTATTCAGTTTCCAAAGCAGACCTTCCAACCTCAACAATTATGGTTTCATGGATTTTTTATGCTACTGCTGTGTTTTTAAATATGAGATATGCATATTGGAATGCAATATTAAAAGGCATTGGAGCTATAAAGAGGAACCAACAACTCTTAATTATAACCAAGGTGTCACAATTATTGTTTACGATTATAGGCGTTTTGTTAGGATATGGACTGATTGCTGTATCTGTTGCTTATCTTCTATCAATAATTATTAATCGAATAGTAGCTCATATAACATTTTATTCCTATCAGGATAATAAAGAAACTGTTAAACCTTTAATGAATCAAGCAATTAATCGAAGTGAAATAACCGGGATCTTAAAAAAAATATTACCAAACACATTTAGGCAAGGTTTAATTTCCATATCTAATTATATAAATTTGCGTTCTACAACATTACTTAGTTCTGCATTTTTGGGATTGAACGTTACTGCGTCACTGGGATTAGTGTTACAAATTATAAATTTAATAACAGTGGTTGCGAATACTTTTTTCAACACCTTTCTTCCACAGTTCAGTTCTTACAGAGTAAAAAGGGAATATAAGTTGTTAAGATTAACTTTTAAAAAAGCAATTTTAATAAATTATTTTATAGTTTTTACATCTTTCTTAGTTTTTTTCTTTGCTGGGGAATTTATACTTAATATCTTTAATTCTAATGTTGGGCTTTTATCATGGCCATATACTTTAGTTATAATGATATATATGTTCTTATACAATAACCATACAATTTTTGCTACACTAACAGCTACTAAAAACATATTACCTCATTATAAAGCATTTATTATTTCTAGTATCATTGTTATACTTACACAGCTTTTATTAGTGAATATAAAACCTGTATTGTGGTCGTTGATTTTACCGATATTAATCGTTCAGTTACTTTACAATAATTGGAAATGGCCTTTAAACGCCTTAAAAGAACTAGAATATAAGTAACGTTACTTGTACGAGCTAAAACGAATGTGATTTTAGTAAACCAATTAATTTTAAATGAAAAGGTGGATATTGTGAAAGAGAAGAAAAGTTTTCTTAACCGTATGATTGAATTTATGGTTTTTGCCAAAAGCAAAAAATTACCTGTGTTGCCTTCCCTTTTTCAAAAGTGCATTCGAGTAATTTTTTCTTGTGAGGTTCCATCAACCGTTAAAATAGGGAAAGGATCAAAGTTTGTTCATAGTGGGCTGGGTGTAGTCCTACATGGAGATGTTAAAATTGGGGAGAATTGTAGAATATATCAAAATGTAACCATTGGAGGAAGGCATAATAGAGGCTGCCCAGTCATAGGAAATAATGTGTTTATCGGCGCTGGCGCATGTATTTTGGGTGGGGTTACTGTTGGAGACGGCGCAATGATAGGGTCAAATGCAGTTGTTATTTCTGACGTTCCGCCAAAAACAGTTGTTGGTGGTGTGCCTGCAAAGACTTTGAAAACAATGGTCTAAATAAAAAGCGAAATACTATAAAAGCTTAGGAGAATGGAAAGTGAACAAAAAGCGCTTATTATTTGTGATAAATAACTTTAACATAGGAGGTCCACAAAAGAGTTTACTTTCACTTCTTTACAAAATTGATTTTAATTTGTACGACGTGAATTTAACAATACTAAATGGAAATGGTTCACTTAATAAATATTTACCAAAACAGGTTAGGGTAATCACGCCTGATCCATTAGTAACTTACTCAACACTTCCACCTAAAAACTTTTTAGTGAATTCTACAAAGTTGCTCTTTTCGGAAAACTACCTTTTCCCTTTGCAAGCAGGTTATGCCGCAATAAAAGGTTACATTAAAAAAAATATGACAAAAGAAAAACAAAGATATTGGAAAAAGGTAAAACATAGGCTTCCGACATTAGACGGCAAATTTGATGTGGCATTTGGTGTATCAGGTGGCCACTCAATGATGTTTGTAGCGGATTGTGTAGTAGCTAAAAAAAAGTTAGGTTGGATCCGCTCTGATTATAGGGTTTTAAATCGAGATTATGCTGAAGATAGATCGTATTTTGAAGAGATGGATGAAATTCTTTCTGTTTCAAAAGTATGTAAAGATATTTTCGTTGATATTTTTCCTGAAATGTCGACAAAAGTCCAGGTAATGTATAACGTTCTGCCATTTAATATGTATGAAAATATACCTGCTAATACAAAGTTGATAAGCGAGGATAAAGGGATTACTAAACTTTTAACTATATGTCGTTTGGATCCTCATAAAGGATTGGATTTAGCTATTGGAGCACTAGAGTTTCTTTTAGAAAACAATGCTAATGTCAGATGGTATGTCCTTGGAGGGGGAAGTTATGAGAAGGAGCTAGAAGATTTAATAAAGGAAAAGGGATTAGAAAATCATTTTATTTTATTAGGATTCCAATTTAATACAGCAGAATTTATTAAACGAGCGGACATTGTAGTACACCCATCTAGATTCGAGGGAAAATCTAATGTTATAGATGAAGCTAAGTATTTATTAAAGCCTATAGTGGCTACTAATTATGAAACAGTCAATGAACAACTAACACATGAAAAAAATGGATTAATATCAGAGATGAATTCAAAATCATTAGCTTCATGTATCCAAAAAATGATTTACGATAAATATATCAGGCAACAATTTAGTGAAAATCTATTTAATGAAAGATATGATGACATGGAAAGTTTGAAAATATTTAATAAAGTTGTGGGAAAATGATAGATGGTGTGAATGAAAATCCAGGAGGTGATGATGTGCCTGAAATCTCAGTTATAATGGCTGCATATAATGCTGAGGATTATTTGTTAGAGTCTGTAAATAGTATTCTAAATCAAGACTTTAAAGACTTTGAATTAATAATATGTGATGATGCATCAACAGACTCTACATGGAAAAAGATATGCCTAGCTATGAAAATGGATGAAAGAATAATAGGTATTAAGAATGAGACTAATCTTAAAGCCGCGGCTAGCAGAAACAATTGTATAGATATTGCCAGGGGAGAATATATAGCTATTCAAGATTCAGATGATATATCTGAACCGAACCGCTTGTCTAAGCAAATAGAAGCATTAAAAAAAGAAAGTGATTTTAGCTTCATTGGGACGGGTATGTATTTATTTGCTGAAAAGGGGATTTGGAATAGAACTACACCTGTACAATATCCAACAAAATATGATTATTTACAAGGGGCTCCATTTGCTCATGGAACTACTATGTTCAAAAAAGATGTAATACAAGACGTAGAGGGGTACAGAGTAGCAAAGGAAACAGAGAGAGGGCAAGACGCAGATTTATTCATGCGATTAAAATCTAAAGGATATAATGGGATGAACCTTTTAGACCAATTGTATGGATATAGGGTTGACGAAAATACTTTAGGAAGACGCACTCTTAAATTTCGATATCATGCATTGTTAAATAGACACCGAAACTTTAAACAAATGGGGTTAATGCCTTTAGGATATATATATATGTTTAAGCCCATAGTATCATGGTTTATCCCACATAGGTTAATTTATAAAATTAGGCAAAAAAAAAATCTATAACTACGACACAAATACTGTAAACAATTATAGTTAATTAAGGAGCGGTGAAATGCCAAAAATATTAATCACAGGTTCAGCTGGTTTCATAGGCTCACACTTATCAAAGCGGTTACTAGCTGAAGGGCATCAAGTAATTGGAATAGATAACATAAACGATTACTATGATCCACAATTAAAAGAAGATAGATTAAGTCAACTAAATTATGAAAACTTCACGTTTGTAAAAACAGAACTTGAAGACTTAGATACTATCAATAATACATTTGAACAATATAAACCTGAAATCGTAATTAATCTAGCAGCACAAGCGGGCGTGCGTTACAGTCTTGAAAACCCGCATGCATATGTAAATTCAAATGTCGTTGGATTCACAAACATACTTGAAGCATGTCGCCACTATAAAGTCGAGCATTTAATTTATGCATCTTCAAGTTCTGTTTATGGCGCTAATGAATCTAAGCCGTTTTCAACGAGTGATAATATAGATCATCCATTGAGCTTATATGCAGCAACTAAAAAATCTAATGAACTATTTGCACATACGTATAGTCATTTGTATGGTTTACCAACAACCGGCTTACGCTTCTTTACGGTTTATGGTCCGTGGGGACGTCCAGATATGGCATTGTTTTTATTTACAAAAGCAATTGTAAATGACGAGCCGATTGACGTGTTTAATCATGGTGATATGATGCGTGATTTTACTTATGTTGATGATATTGTTGAAAGTATTGCTAGATTAACTAAACGTCCAGCTCAACCAAATCTAGAATGGTCCGGAGCAAATCCGGATCCCGGAAGCAGTTATGCACCATATAAAGTGTACAACATCGGAAATAACAGTCCTGTAAGATTAATGGATTTTATTGAAGCAATCGAAAATAAGTTGGGGAAAACTGCTAAGAAAAACTTTTTGCCGTTACAAGCTGGTGATGTGCCAGAAACGTATGCAAATGTGGAAGATTTATTTAGAGATATTGACTTTAAACCAGAGACTACCATTCAAGAAGGCGTGAATAAGTTTATTGATTGGTATCTTGATTATTACGAGGTGAAATCATGATAGAACGTAAAATAGCAGTAGTTGGCCTAGGCTATGTAGGCCTACCAGTTGCTGTAGAATTTGGTAAAGAACAAGAAGTTATCGGTTTTGATATTAATCAAAATCGAATTGATGGATTAAATAATGGAATTGATATAACGAATGAAGTGATGGAAGAAGATTTAAAAGCTGCTTCTATTACCTTTACTGCAGATCCATCAGATTTAAAGCATGCTGATTTTATAATTGTTGCTGTTCCTACACCGATTACTGAGAATAAACAACCGGATTTAACACCATTGTTAAAGGCATCCGAAACAGTGGGTAGTAATATTGCTAAAGGAACAATAGTTGTCTATGAATCTACTGTATATCCTGGGGCAACCGAAGATGATTGTGTACCTGTCTTAGAGAAAGTATCCGGTATGAAATGTGGAGAGGATTTCTTTGTAGGGTATTCTCCGGAAAGAATTAATCCAGGGGATAAAGTGCATACCTTTAAAACGATTACGAAAGTAGTTTCAGGACAAAACAAGGAAGTACTCGATATTGTCGCTAAGGTATACGAAAGTGTTGTTGATGCTGGTGTACACAAAGCAAGTTCTATTAAAGTGGCAGAAGCAGCAAAAGTAATTGAAAATACGCAGCGTGATTTAAATATTTCCCTAATGAATGAGCTAGCAATTATATTTGATAAGTTAAATATTGATACTTCCGAAGTATTGGCAGCAGCTGGTACAAAGTGGAACTTCCTGAATTTTACACCTGGTCTTGTTGGCGGGCACTGTATCGGAGTTGATCCTTATTATTTAACACATAAAGCACAAAAAATCGGTCATCATCCAGAGATTATTTTAGCTGGACGTAAAACGAATGATAATGTAGGAAACTTCATTGCAACGTCTTTAGTGAAACAAATGATTAAAAAGAATATGCCGATCCAAGGTTCAAAGGTAACGGTTTTAGGGCTTACTTTTAAAGAGAATGTTCCTGATTTACGGAACACAAGAGTAATTGATATTGTTCATGAATTAGCAGACTTTGGTGTCGAAGTACAGGTAACTGATGCATATGCGGATGCAGAGGAAGCTTCAAGAGAGTATGGCATAGACTTAATACCTTACGAGGAATTAAAACCGGCAGATGCTGTAGTTTATACTGTTCCACATGAAGCTTATTTGGATAAGGGCTGGGAAGTCTTTGATCATTTATTGAAGCATGGTAAGGGTATTGTTGTGGATGTTAAAAGTAAGTTAGAGAAAGACGCTTGCCCGGAAAATATTCAGTTGTGGAGATTGTAGAATGAGTAAAGGGAAAGTACTACAAATTTGTGCAATCGATCTAACGGTTGACAAATTGTTAAAGCCTTTAATAATAGAATCAAATAAAAAAGGATTCGAGACCCATATTGCATGTACGGATACGGGTCTCTTTTCTAAATTAGAAAAAGAATTACCGAACTTGCATAATATTAAAATTGACAGGTCCATTAGTTTATCTTCAAATATACAATCGATTTATTTGCTGTACAAATTAATGAAAAAAGAGAAATATGATATTGTTCATGTTCATACGCCGATCGCAGCACTACTAGGCAGAGTTGCAGCGAAATTGGCTGGAGTCAAGCATATTGTATATACAGCACATGGGTTTTATTTCCATGAGGATATGTCGAGTAAACAATATAAGTTTTATTATAATATTGAAAAGTATGCAGCGAAGTTTTTAACAGATTGGTTATTGCTCCAAAGTAAAGAAGACTACGAGTTATCGGTGGAAAACAGGTTTTTAGAGCCTGATAAAATTATCCATTTGAGTAATGGGGTGGATTTGGAAAGTAACTTTAACCCTGCGTTAATTGATCAAAATTATATGAGTGAGCTAAAAAACGAATTAAACATCAAGCCGGATGATATCGTCTTCTCTTTCATCGGTCGATTGGTGGAAGAGAAAGGTGTCATCGAATTACTTACCGCATTCGGTGAATTGAGAAAACGCTATTCAAATATAAAATTATTGCTAATCGGAGATCTTCCTGAAAGTGAAAGAGACGTTACAGCGATTAATGAGATCAAACGATTAATGAATCAGGAGGGAATTTGCGCTCTTGGATTCAGAGATGATATTAACCAATTGTTATCATTAAGTGATGTCTTTGTTCTACCATCCTATCGTGAGGGCTTGCCAAGATCTATTATCGAATCCATGGCCATGGAGAATGCAATTATCGCGACTAACATCCGCGGTTGTAGGGAACAGGTATTTGAAGAGAATGGGCTTTTAGTTGATAGGAGATCGAGTGAGCAATTGGCTTCGGCAATGGAATCTATGATAGAAAATCCGGAGGCAATAGAACGTATGGGGATTGCGTCCAGAGAAATTGCGCAGGAGTTGTTTAATGAGGAGAAGGTTTTGGAGAAGCAGATGAGGTTGTTTGGGGAGTTGGTGAAGTGAAAATCTTCCACTCTATAAAAATATATTGTCAGAAGGGAAAATCTGTGGTTCGGGAGCTAAGAATGTCCATAAAAGTAATATTTTTAATAACTTTGATTTGGTCGATATTATATCAATTTGTTCTTATAGATTACCCAGCGTTAAATAACTTTATATATAGATTAGGCGAGTTTACGCAAATATTATGTCTTTCTTATATAGCAGCTTTTATCTTTTTCTTTGTAAATACCCATTTGCCTAGACACGTTCAAAAGGAGAAATTGAAGGGTATTATCAAAATTCAGCTAAAAGAGTTTTATGATGTTTGTAATAACTTACAATATGCATTCTATTGTCATTCCACTGTGCCACAGATTTCTACAAATGATATCGAAATTGAAAACCAGGCTAAAAAAACAGCGAAGAAATTACCGGTAATAGCAGAAAAGACTATAGTTATATATACTCAAAGCTTCAATAATTGGAAGGATGCGTTAATTTACTCTTCGGGTATTCTCGATAAACAGATGAATAATCTTATGGAATTTAAAGAAGAAATGGATATAGACACAATACTTGCATTAAATAATATAAAATCAAGCGCTCATTTTTTGCAACTTCAATTAGCACAAGTCTTGGATGGAGATAGCCCTTCACCTGATAGAAAGGTTATGTTTTCTGATATACACTGCGAAGCACATTTGGCCTTTTTTAGGAAAAATCTTAATAAGTTAGAGGAAATCAGACCCGAATTAAAAACAAATGAACCGTACTAAAAATTATACAGGTATAGTTTTATGAACAATTGTATTGTGTGGGATGAGTTCTTTTGTTGGAATAAGTTGTTTCTTGATAATAGAGTAAAAGATAGTCTTCAGGTTGTTATCAACCATATGAGCCTTTTCATATAGAACTTTCTTTTTTATTATTATAAAATGATTGAGACCAAGGATTTGACATAGTTAATGTACGAGAACATTGTTTGTACCCAGTGATGCGAGAATTGCCGATATCAATTGCTATTATATGTTCGGGTATATTTGTTAGAATGATTTTCTTGTGGAATGGCGACTGAATTCGCAATTGGGATCAGCTGCGGGATCGGTGTTAGAGATCCGGAGGCAACAGAGTAGTGATGAAGCTGCTAAACGAGGAGCAAGTTTAGGGATGCAGATGGAGTTGATGGGGTAGTAAGGGAGGAAGGACAATGTCTAATCCTAAAATCCATGAAGGTTTTCTCGATGTTTTTTATGTTTTTCATTTCAATGATCAAAAAGAAGATATAATGAAAAGCCGGGATTATCAAAAAAATACTAGAAAGATTATTAAAGTCTGGGATAATCATAACGTCGGAGACGCCGGAAAAGGAAGTAAACCTTAACCAAAACTTTGTAGATTTAATTTCACGACGTAAAAAAGAATATAGGGAATTAAAAGATGAGGGAAAACAATTACCATTGTACCTATCACGGGGAATCCAACAACTTACTGATAAACCAACGGTATCTTTAACTCCTATGGAAAAAGGAATTGAAATAGGGGTGGAGGATAATTTAGAGGATTCTTTAGAACTATCACAAAGGAATTTTCTGGAGAAACTCGTATCGATGTATCAAGCTGAAGAAAAGTACACTGGTTTATCTACAAAAGATCAAAAAAACAGATTCTTACTTTTCCCACCGGAAATATTTATCAACCAAGATACTAGTTTTTTTGCAGGAATTTATTTAACAGTTTTTAAACATGGCTACGCTACCTTGCAATTATCCTTTAATATAGAAAAATGGAATTTTAGCATGATTAATGATTCAGCATGGAATATCCCCTTTGATAAGGCATATGTTCCGGAGTTATTAATCGATAATAACCAATCCTTTAAAATGAGAAAAAAGGCTCGTTGTAATGATATTCTCACTCTCTTAGAGGTATACAAGGATTCTATTGTAAACATTATAAGTGGAAAAAACAGCAGTACAAACGCAGATTTTTTTTATCATTTAACTTTAACGAAATTTAGTTATAACTTAGATAATTTTGAAGAGCAATCATCAAAAAAATTGAACGAAAAACTTTATCAACTTTTATGTGCCCCAAGTTATAATTTGAAATCTGATGAGGAAATTAACAGATTTATTAATAAAAGATACTACTCGTTTTCAAAGAACCTTCGTCTGTATGCAAACAGTAATCGTATAATTTCAATTTATACTAGAGATTATAAAGAGCTAATTGCACGTGAATTTAAAGAGGAAGTAGATTTGAAGGATGAAAAACAGCTAAATGATTTTCTTCATAATACTTCACTTGGCGCAACAATAAATTCAATTGAATTTATTATGTTGAAAAAGGCTGCTCAAAAAAATTATATGTATGAAATTAGGGAAAATATTTCTTTAAAAACTTTAACTGATTTGTTGATTAAGGAAAACATTAATTATACTATGGAGTTTTCCAAGTATTTTTATTCCTTTGGAACTGTAAGGGATCTCATGTATTTCATGGAAGAAAAATGCGAGGATTTTATTCAATCAACGCTTATAAACGAACGGGCAGAAAGAATAGAGAGGATTATAAGATTAAAAAAAGAATGATATGTAGCTAACATATCGATAATAGGACCAGTATTATCAATAATTTTAACTCTGTTGCTGTCTTTTCCAACACTTAAGAGTATCTTGGATTATTTTGATAAAATGGAATATTTAACTTGGACTTATTCCGTTTTAAATTTTACGTTTATTTGTATTTTTATTTAGGGAACAGGCTAAGGATTATTGTTATAAAATAGCTACTAAGGGTTTAATGTTTATAAGAAAGATATACAAAGCTTCTATTGAAGGAGCAAAGAAATTAAAGGAATGGGTGAGATGATTAAAATAAAAAGAACTTTCGATTTTATAGTTTCATTAATAGCAATTATTTTACTTTCTTTATTTATAGCAATTACAGCAATCATAGTTAGATTAAAGTTAGGTTCGCCGGTAATTTTTAAGCAGCAGCGTCCTGGTCTTCACGGTAAACCATTTTATGTGTATAAATTCAGGACAATGACTGATAAGCGAGATGCAAAGGGAGAATTGTTACCAGATGATGTCCGCCTGACCAAAACAGGAAAGCTCATTCGGAAACTTAGTTTGGATGAGCTTCCGCAATTGTTTAATGTATTAAAGGGTGATATCAGTTTAGTAGGGCCACGTCCTTTGTTAATGGAATATTTACCACTGTATTCTAAAGAACAGGCGAGAAGGCATGAAGTGAAACCAGGCATTACCGGCTGGGCACAAGTAAACGGGCGTAATGCCATAGGCTGGGAAGAGAAATTTGATCTGGATGTTTGGTATGTAGATCATCAATCATTTTGGCTGGATATTAAGATTCTTTTTTTTACCGTGTTAAAGGTGTTTAAATCTGAAGGTATTAATCAAGATGGACAGGCAACGATTGAGAAATTCAAAGGATCTGATGAAAGGAAAGCTAACAATGAATAATGTAGTTTTGATTGGAGCCGGTGGGCATAGTAAGGTCATACAGGATATTGTGAAGGCTAATGATGATCTGAGGCTGCAGGCTATTTTGGATCAAAACTTTAAGCAAAAGGAAATTGTTGATGGCGTTATATATGCAGGGACGGATATGATTGGTGAATTGATGAACGAGGAATGTAAATTTTGTATCGCAATTGGCAGTAATGAAGTACGGAAAAAACTAATTGGAGAATTTAACATCCCACTAGAAAAGTACATCGCTTTAATCCATCCAACTGCAGTTATCAGTCCATCTGTTGTGATCGGACGTGGAACAGTCGTCATGCCGAATGCGGTTATTAATGCTGATACTACTATTGGAAATCATTGTATTGTTAATAGCGGTGCGGTTGTTGAACATGATAATAGATTAAGTGACTTTGTCCATATGTCACCTAATGCCACTTTAGCTGGAACTGTTACAATTGGTGAAGGGACACACGTTGGGTCAGGGGCGACTGTGATTCCAGGGAGAGAGATTGGGGAGTGGAGTGTTGTTGGTGCAGGGGCTGTGGTGACGAGTGATGTTGGTGGTGAGGTTACAGTTGTTGGGGTGCCGGCTAAAGGGATCTAGGTGTGACAGGGATGATCACCTAAAAATTACGATTAATCTGGCCAAGATTATTACTGGAGCCTCTCTTGCGTGAGTTCATAATCATAGGTAAGCGTTAAATGATAAACTTTTGATAATAAGTGGACGTTATTTGACGCTGACATAGAAAAACACAAATGATGTTAAGTATTGTTATTAACTCAAAAAAAACTTTTTCAATATCGGAGCGAATCTTGTATAATAGATTGTTAGTAATCGATAAATAAAGTAATTAAAATATCCTAATGAATCTTTAAAAATCTTTAAAAATAACAAAAAGAAGGAATGAATAAATCATGAGTCATAAAAACGAACGGATTTTCCTCTCCTCTCCACACATGAGCGGGAAGGAACAAAAGTACATAGAAGAAGCATTTGACCTAAATTGGATTGCGCCACTTGGGAACAATGTTGATGGATTAGAACGGGAGCTTGCAAACTATAACTCTATTGAAGATGCTGCAGTGGTTACATCCGGAACTGCTGCTATTCATCTTGCATTGAGGCTTTTAGATGTCGGAACCGAGGATACTGTTTTTTGTTCTTCTTTAACATTTGTTGCTAGTGCAAACCCGATTTTATATCAAGGTGCAACACCGGTATTAATAGACTCGGAAATGGAAACGTGGAACATGTCACCCGTTGCTTTGGAACGTGCATTACAGGATGCAAAAGCGAATGATAAATTACCGAAAGCGGTTATTGTGGTGCACTTATATGGACAAAGCGCGAAGATGGATGAACTTGTAGCGATCTGTGATGCTTACGGGGTACCGATTGTAGAAGATGCGGCAGAATCACTGGGCAGTACATATAAAGGGAAAATGAGCGGCACATTTGGTAAGCTCGGTATTTTTTCTTTTAACGGTAATAAAATCATCACAACATCAGGTGGAGGCGCCTTAGTTTCGAATGATGTAGAGTTGTTAAAAAAATCAAGATTCCTTGCAACGCAGGCGCGTGATCCGGCAGTACATTATCAGCATAGTGAAGTCGGCTATAATTACCGGATGAGTAATATTGTAGCGGGGATCGGACGCGGACAGCTTGAAGTATTGAACGAGCGTGTGGCGCAGCGTAGAGCCGTTTTCAACAGATATTATGAAGCTTTTGCAGATGTTCCAGGAATCAGCTTTCAGCCAGAGCTTGAGGAAACAATGTCTAATCGCTGGTTAACTGCATTGACAATAGATCCCGAAGTAGCGGGTGTTTCCCGCCATGAGATTATTGAGCGGTTGGCGGAAGATAATATTGAAGCACGTCCAGTATGGAAGCCGATGCATTTGCAGCCATTGTTTGATGGTGTAGCGTATTACCCGCATGAAGAAGGGAATAGTGTCTCGGATGAGTTGTTTGCGTACGGGTTATGCTTGCCGAGTGGATCGAATATGACGGTGGAGCAACAGGAATTGGTAATTGCAGGGATTAATGAATTATTGAAAAGTAAAGTATAAAAGTTAACTTAGAGGAGCGAGTATTGATGCGGACAAAAAGAAAAGGATCAAGAAAACTATGGTTAAAAATACCTTTAATCGTTATCCTTCTGCTTGTACTCGGTATCGGGATTTATGCCTTTACTGTGTACAATAATGCCAAGAAGACCGTCAATGATAAAATGCATGACCCAGTGGAATCTATCGATCTGGATCTGACAAAGAAGAAGGTAAAAGGGACTGAACCATTGAATATCCTGTTGATGGGAATCGATACGGAAGAGAGTGATCAAGGGCGTTCAGATGCTTTGATGGTTTTGTCCTTGGATCCAGAGCAGGATGCGATGCAGTTAATTAGTATTCCACGTGATACAAGAACAACAATTGCTGGTAAAGGGATAGAGGACAAAATTAATCACTCTTATGCTTTTGGTGGCGCAGATATGACTGTTAAGACGGTAGAAGATTTCCTTGGTGTAGAAATGGACTATTACGTCAGCATGAATATGAGTGGGATGAAAGAGCTGGTGGACCAGTTAGGCGGTATCACAGTGAACAATGAAATCGCTTGGGATGACGGGAAATATAATTTTACAGAAGGTCTTACTGATTTAGATGGTGACAAGTCGATGCATTTTGTCCGCATGCGTAAACAAGATCCAGATGGCGATTTTGGGCGAACAAAGCGTCAACGTAAAGTTATTCAAGGTATTGTCGATAAAGGTGCAAGCGTTGCATCTGTAAACAAAATTAATGGTGTCATTGACATTCTCGGGAACAACATGTCAACCAACTTAGACTTTGATGACATGAAGATATTACTGTCTGGCTATAAAGATACAAGGAAGAACTTTGTAGATTACCAGATGGAAGGAAACGGAACGAAAATAGACGGTGTGTATTATCTGATTGTTACGGATGAGGAAGTGCAGAAGGTGCATGGGATGATTGAGGAGATTGGGATATAGGATTGTGATTTTAAACGGACAGTGACGTCATCGTAGTCAATCGATTAGATGATGACATTAAAGCGGTGAGAGAGAAGGTTTATACTACGGATTTATTTAGTAGGGACTAGTGGTTTACCTAATCAGGACATATAGATACAATTAAGAATAAAGTTTGAAATTTCATAAGGAATGAAAGCCACTATCTCAAAATAGTGGCCTTCGCTTTGATGTTTGGCTTATCTTCCTAACAAAGTGTTAGGAAGATGCTAACGACCAATTCCTATTCTTATCAATACGCAACTGGTAAAGAATTTAATAAACTAACATAAGCATTTCTAGTCAATAGAGCCCTTTACTAATCCTTTTATATTTTCTTGTATGTAATAGGGAGGAACTACCCCGCGTTACAATTTATGTCCTCTGATCCACATTATTGTCATCACCACAATTATATATAAGGCATTGCACTGTTATCGACATCCTTTTTTTAGAATCTGAATGATTACTGTTCATAAAGTCTGACTATAAAAAGCTATACTCGACCAAGATTAAAATGCTGAATTATAATTAAATAATGCAATAAAATAAATCTGCCGATGATGTCAAGTACCGGCAGATTTTTGTATTCTTATTAGGCTTTTCCTTTAAATATATAAAGTGAAAAGTTATATAAATCTAGCTTATTCTAATTTGTATTCCCGGTACGAGCTTTATGTACCACCCATTCAAAGTGATTACTAATTTCCCTTAAATCATTCTTGTTCAGCAAACGCCATTTTTCAAGTTGCAAAAAGTAAGGATCATTTATTCCAGCATTTCTAAAGTAATCAATTACTGATTGTAATTTTTTCTGATTTGATATGCTAACGTCGTTTTGTTGGTATTCTTCACCACGGATGAGGTAATCCAGTGAAACATCATAAATGTCTGCAAGTTTTATGATGGTCTCTAAAGCGGGCCTTCTATCTTCTCTTTCATATGACCCATAAACATT
>Ga0079226_10001706_pt1 | contig 16877 bp, 10 predicted proteins | sample Poulit2014_FD_76345 | JGI IMG/M metagenome (GOLD analysis project Ga0079226, IMG submission 76345) | Agricultural soil microbial communities from Georgia to study Nitrogen management - Poultry litter 2014 | ecosystem: Environmental > Terrestrial > Soil > Agricultural land | place: USA: Georgia...
AAACTGTCCAATAATATCGAAATCCTCTTCCATTTCAACTTCAGATTTAAATGCAAGAGAACCACTTTTTGCGATTGTACCAAGGTTATCCTCTAATTCTTCGCGCGTCATTCCAATACCCGTATCTTTTATCGTTAATGTACAAGCCTCTTTATCTGGAGTTATTTTAATGTAATAGTCATCGCGATTAAACGTCGCATCTTCATCTGTCAGTGTTTTGTAGTAAACTTTATCAATTGCATCACTCGAGTTAGAGATTAACTCCCGTAAAAAAACTTCTTTTTGTGAGTAAATCGAATGAATCATAAGATCAAGCAATCGTTTTGATTCGGCCTGAAATTGTTTTTTCTCTACCATTCTTTCGTTCCTCCTATTAATATCTCTTCTCATATCATTTTAAAATGTACGGAAAAAAATTCAACTTATATGATTATTTTAGACACAATACAAGGTACTAGGAAAGGCTTTCAATGAATTTAGTGTGGGAATTATTAAGTTTGTTCACTTGTATTTCTATGAACTGAGCCTTTTAGTCGATTCTGTGTACTTCATCCAGCACTTCATCTTCATTTTTTCATCAATTTTGAGCAGTTCATTTCAATTTTTATTTTGAACTACACTTTTTCGTCGATTTGGAGCAGTTCATTTTGATTTTTATTTTGAACTGCACTTTTTCGCCGATTTGGAGCAGTTCATTTCAAATTTTATTTTGAACTGCACTTTTTCGCCGATTTAAAGCATAATTAAATGACAGTAAGGGTTTTCTGTGAGTTTCATAAACTCGTATGTTATAATATGATTGCTATTGTGTTTTTGTAACATAGCGTTTAGAGGGAGGATTTCTATGTTGCCTGTTGAACGACTAGCTCGTATAAAAGAGATTGTTTTAGAAAAGGAAAATGTAAAAATAACTGAATTGAGCGAGGAGTTAAATGTATCGGAAATGACAATCCATCGTGATGTGAAACAGCTTGTTGATAAAGGTTTTGTTGTTAAAACTTTTGGAGGTATTTCTTTAGCACACTCAACACTGATTACTAAGCCGATGAATAGTGATCTGTGTTCATTATGTCATCGTTCCATCAATGATCGGTTTGCTTATCAATTACTGTTAACTAATCATCGTACAGAAAAAGCTTGTTGTGCACACTGCGGTCTGATTCGTCAACTTCAGCTATCCGACCAAGTTCTTCAAGCTATTACATATGATTTTTTCACCGGTACTACTGTTGGCGCAAATATCGCTTATTTTGTCATTGATCCTTCTGTTCAAATAACATGTTGTCAACCGCAAGTTTTAGCGTTTGATTCAAAGGATAATGCCGCAAAGTTTGTGAAAGGATTTGGCGGGAGTGCTTATACATTAGATGAAGTGCTGACCGTTATGAATGAACATATAAATGTTTAAATATTTAAAGGCAAGGTGAGCTTAGTGATAAAAAGACATACTATCGTAATTATTTCGCTTATATTCATCGTTTTATTACAAGGATGTGCCCCAAAATTGCCAATTGAAACAAATTCAACTGGTGAAGTGGCAGATTTCTCCTTTATGACCCAAGATGAAGAGACATTTGGTAAAGAGGATCTCCAAGGAGACTGGTGGATTGCGGATTTTATTTTTACAAATTGTACAACTGCTTGCTTACCAATGTCATCAAATATGTCAATATTACAAAATCACATAGCGCAAGAAAACTTAGATGTACAACTTGTTTCTTTCTCTGTCGATCCTGATTTCGATACACCTGATGTACTGAGAGAGTATGGCGAACAGTATAATGCTGATTTCTCAAATTGGCATTTCTTAACCGGTTACGATTTTAAAACGATTAAAAACCTATCCGTTAAATCGTTTAAAGCATATTTAAAAGAACCTGACTCCAATTCAGATCAATTTACACATGATACTCGGTTCTTTTTAATTGACCCAGAAGGCAACATTGTAAAAGGATATAGTGGGTTAGAGAGTGCAAATGTGGAAGTTATAGTCGATGATTTACTCACTTTACAACAGGCTGATTTGATTAACTTAAAATAAAACACACAACATATGGAGGTAGATTTAATGCGTAAATTTGTCTTAGGAATCATGTTGATCGTTGTACTCGGAGTAGTTGCAGCATGCGGCGGGGGCGAAGAAACTTCGGATGATTTCGTGTTGTTAGAAGTTGATTTCACAGTTCCGGAAACTGCTGATGCAGGTGAATCAGTTGAATTGCATGCCTTTGTCACATATGGCGATGAAGACGTGACAGATGCGGGGGTTGTTTTTGAAATCTGGGAAATTGAAGATGAAGATAGGGAAAACAGCGTGAAAGTTGATGCTGAAAACCACGGGGATGGTTCATACACTATCGATTACGTATTTGAAGAACCTGGCACATATGAAATGTATGCTCATACCGATGCACATGATCTTCATACGATGCCTAAAGAACAAGTTGTCGTAGAATAAAAAACAATAAACCGCTAAGTAGTTCTAATTTCAAGCTACTAAGCGGTTTTTTTATATTATCCTGTCATTTTACATTTCTACATGCGCTGGGCTAAAAATGATTGCCAAAATCGTACCACTGTATTCCCAGGCAATTTTAAAACTTTATCAAAAAATGTTCGAAACACTTCTTTATATTCGCTTTTAATTATCAAATAAATCCGCAATAATTTCTAACGAGCGAATTCTTGCCACTGGATCATAAATAGACGAACTTATTATGATTTCATCAGCTTTCGTTTGCTCAATTAAGGTCGTCAGTTTACGTTCAATCGTTTCCTTACTACCGATAATGGTCGTTAATGGATTAAGCGACCTTGAAAATAACGCTTCTTCGTAAGGGGTAAAAGTATCCTTTTTAGGAGGTTGAAACTTCGCTGATATACCTTGTGCTAAATGTAAAAACTTTTGTTTGAGTGAATAGGCTAAATAATCCGCTTCCTCATCTGTTTCAGCGGCAATAATATTAACAGCGACCATCGCATTAGGATTTTGCAATGCTGTTGAAGGCTTGAAGTTCTCCCTATAAAGCATTAAAGCCGCATCTAAATATTGCGGTGCAAAATGACTCGCAAAAGAAAATGGTAAACCTAAATCTGCCGCTAATCGCGCGCTAAAGTCACTTGAACCGAGCAACCAAACCGGAACATGTAATCCATCTCCAGGATACGCTCTTACAAGTTTATTTTCATTATGTTCAAAATAAGTTCGTAACTCTTTTAATGATTCCGGAAATGATTCTGCACCTTCTAGTGAACGTCTTAAGGCAAATGCTGTCGCCTGATCCGTACCGGGTGCGCGCCCGATACCAAGATCGATACGATTAGGATATAACGCTTCTAACGTACCAAATTGTTCTGCAATAATAAGTGGCGCATGATTCGGTAACATAACACCACCTGAACCGACACGAATTCTCTTTGTTCCTCCAGCAATATACCCGATTAAAATTGACGTTGCCGAACTTGCCACACCTGGCATATTATGATGTTCCGCCAACCAAAATCGATAATAACCTAATTCATCGGCACGCTTGGCAAATTCTAAACTATGTTGCAGCGCTGCGGACTCATCACTACCTTCATTCACTAAAGCTAACTCCAATATAGAAAAAGGAACACCTTGAAACGTTTTCTTCATACGATGATCACCCCGTCCATAATATTAACACTTACACTATTTTAATATACATCAACCACCCATACAAACAAGATGTTTATACTACAAAAACCATTAAGTAAAATGAACAAAAGATTCAATTAATTCATATTATATTCATGAAGCAATATAATTGAACGACACTTGGAAACCCTTTGGCCTAGCTGCATGTTTTTTTAAATAAAAGTAAAGTGTTTTCTAGTAACATAAACCCAAAAATTAATCTATCTTCATCTAATCAATGCCGATTTAGCATCACGCTTATACTTTTATTAGATTAGTAAGTTTTTATGTCCCGAGACGCTTTACCATTCAAAAATAGGTGTTATGATAGGAAGTAGGGGTGATGAAACTGACTATTTTTATGGATATTTTTAAAATGTTACCATTAATAATTTTTTACGGACTTATCATTTTAGTTATTTTTCTATTTATTAAAGACAAGTACCAAAAACAGCATGCTATTTTAAAAACCCATCCAATTTTGGGTAGACTTCGTTATATTTTTGAGATGGTTGGACCGGAATTCAGACAATATTGGTTTTTGAACGATAAGGAAGGCCGCCCCGTTGACCGTGATACGATGGAAACAATTGCGAAAGCCGGTAAGTACGCAAACACTGTTATCGGTTTTGGTTCAAAAAAAGACTTCTCACAAACTAGTTTTTATTTAACAAACTCAATGTTTCCACTTAACGTAGATGAATTGAGTGTCGATAATAAACCGATGATTGATTCTTACACATATGAAATATTAAACGAATCTTTAACGAAAAGAAAGGAAAAGCGTAACCCAGCAACGTTAAAACCGTGGCTTCTAACGGAAGAAAACGAAATGGTAATTGGGCCAACGCGTAAACACCCATTCCATGTGAAAGGATTAGTTGGTATATCCGCAATGAGTTATGGCGCATTATCTAAAAGTGCCGTTAAAGCACTATCACAGGGTGTTGCAATCAGCGGCGGGAGTTTTATGAACTCGGGTGAAGGAAGTATTTCACGATATCATTTATCAAAAGTCTATGAAGTAGAAAACACTGAACAAGAGTTAATGGACCGCTTAAGTGAAAAAATTGTACAATACGTTGCTGAGTATCCTAATAGCTCTAATTTTGATCTCGAGGAACGCTTCGGAAAACGAATTATGTTTCATGTCGATACACTCGTAAAACAAGGTGTCCTAAAGGAAAAATATGCAGATATTATTTTTCAAATCGGATCGGGACTATTCGGAGCTCGAAAAGATGATAATTATTGTGAAGAAACCTTTTTAGAAAATGCATTACGCCCAGAAGTAAAAGCGATTGAATTGAAATTAGCTCAAGGAGCAAAAGTTCGTGGAGGTAAACTGCCGAAAGAAAAAATTACTGAAGAAATTGCTAAAATCCGTGGAATTGGAATGGATAAAGACGTTGAAAGTCCAAACCGCTTCCCGTTATTTAACAATATAGAAGGATTATTTCACTGGATTACACACTTTCAAGATATTTCTGGAAAACCAGTTGGCATTAAAGTAGTCGCAGGGGATAATAATTCATTTGAAGAAATTGCCCGTTACATGAAAGAAACAGGTGAACACCCTGACTTTATCTCAATCGATGGAGCAGAAGGTGGAACAGGAGCGACGTACCAAGAAATGTCCGACAGTTTAGGCTTACCAATTTATTCAGGCATTCATATATTAGACCACACTTTAAGACAATACGGTGTTCGTGACAGGGTAAAAATATTTGCATCTGGTATGTTAGCAACAGCGGATAAAATGGCTGTCGCACTTTCACTTGGAGCTGATTTCATTTACGTTGCACGGGCTGCCATGAATACAGTCGGTTGTATTAACGCCGCAAAATGTCATACGAATCTATGCCCTGTAGGAATTACATCTCATTTACCACATTTAGAGGCGGGATTAGTAGTCGAAGAAAAACGTTTCCGAACAGCGAATTATTTACGCACAATGCGCGAAGGTTTATATATGCTAGGGGCTTCATGTGGTATTGATTCACCATCAAAGTTCAATAAACAACATATCGCGATACGAGAAACAAACAACGATGTGCATAAATTAGAAGATTTCGTTTATTTAGAACCGGCAAAAAAAGAAATGAAGGTGGACGAACTGCCAACTAAGAAAGAAAAGATTATTAGTTAACAGAATCGTCTAGTTTCAAAATATATAAATCCTTAATAAATATAGTGTTGGTGAAAAGTGAACTGCCTCCTTTAAAGGAAATCAGATTTTTATGTTTAAATCTGTCCACCTTAAAGGGATCATTCACAAAGTGCTAACACTATTTTTTTATTAAAAGGGAAAAAAGCCTAAAAAAGAACCTTCCACATGATAGGAAGATTCTTTTTATATTATAATTCAATCAGTAATGAATGAATATCCACTCAATTTATGCGTGTCTGTTGAGTTACAGACTGTAGATTTGTTTCAAATGATTAACGCCGATACGTATGTATTGGCTCCCAAGTACTTAATCCTCCCCGAACGTTCGTCAGCTGCTTAAAACCATAACGCTTCAATCGTTTACAAGCGCGATTACCATGTGCACCTGTTTGGCAAATAGTGATGACCGGTTTATTTTTATCTAATGTTGCTGCTTTTTTTCGCAATTCACGTAGAGGAATATTTTTAAAACCAAACACGTGAAACCGTTCATATTGTGCAGGTGGCCTAACATCGATAAACTGAATTGATTCATCCTTTAACCGTCCATGTAATTCATTCACCGTTATTTGTTCGACACCACGGGCTGGTAGTATGATCTTTAAAATAACGAGGGCAAATATAACTGATACAAAAAACTTAATGACTCCTATCGACATGTGCCGTTCCTCCTCTTATAAACGATTTCTTTTCTAAATAACCATATGCAAATAAATGAATATTAAATAAAAATAGCCGACACACAACTAAATTACTCCTTAATGGCGATGAAGATATTATTACTCAATAAATAATGTTAATACTTCAGCACCTTTATTATCCACAGGAATAAACAAATGCGGCTTCGTTCCTTTAAAAAAAGCTGTGTCTCCCTGTTCCATGACATAAGAATCTCCATTATACGAGAGTTCAATACTGCCTTTTAAGATAAAAATAAATTCATCGTGCTCGTGAGTATATGCTTCTTCCCTAAGATTAACATCTTTTGGTGTGACATGTACAATCGTCGGCTCAACCCTTGTGAATGGTGAACGATTCGCTAACAATTCATATGAATAACCCATATGCTCATCGCCTACTTTCGACTGCCGTTGATCTTTAGAAAGAAGAACGATATCCTGTTCCGGTTTGTCTTCGAGTATCCAAGATAACGAAACATTTAAGGATTTCGAAATTTTAGATAACGTCGCTATCGCAGATGATGTTTGCCCGTTTTCTATTTTAGACAAAAGACTTTTTGATATATTACATTCATCCGCAATTTGTTGTTGCGTTTTTTGTTGACGCAAACGTAATTGTTTAATTTTTTTCCCAATATGATCCAAATTAATGACAAACATCTCCTTTCTCTCATACTATATGCTACCCTTTATTTTATCACACTATTTGCACGATTGTTATCAATAATAGTCACTAGATAATTTAGTTAATTTATAAGATTAACGATGATTTTCTTCATTCTTAACGAACAAACTTTTAAACAATGCCAAAATCCACCCCTTTGATAAAAGAGATGGATTCAGCTGATTATATAGGATAGTTCATGTTCAACGTTAAATTTTTTCCGGAGACTCTTTAGCAAAATAACCTAACGATCGACTGGGATTCTCCTTTGTTAATTTACTCTCGATGAACTGGGTCGCTTTTGCAATCTTATCTTCATCGATATTCGTTTTAATCCCAAGGCCATGCAGTAAATATAATAAATCGTTTGTCGATACATTTCCTGCGGCTCCTGGAGCATAAGGACATCCCCCTAAGCCCGCTAAAGATGCATCGAACCTTGTAATCCCATAACGAAGTGACGTAACGATATTCGCAATCGCCATTCCTTTCGTATCATGGAAATGCATAATAATATTCTTTGTTGGGAAACGGTATAATACGGCTTCAAGTAAATCCTCGACTTGGGAAGGAACCGCTGTACCAATCGTATCACCCAAAGAAATATCATCGATACCCATTTCAAATAAATCCTCACATACTCGAACGACTTGATCAATATCGACCCTTCCCTCAAAAGGACAATCAAACACTGTCGATACATAGCCAGTGACGAGCTTACCAGCTTGTTTTGCCCCATCAATTACGGGCTTTAGAACCGGATATGTCTCATCGATTGTTTTATTGATGTTTTTCTTATTGTGTGTTTCACTAGCCGACATGAAAACAGCCGCCATATCGATACCTGCTTCTAGAGCATTTTCTAACCCTCTTTCATTGGGTACGAGTGCTGAATAAGTTACATCTTCATTACGTCTGATTCTTTGACCTACTTCTTTGGCATCACTTAGAGCAGGTACCCATTTGGGATGAACAAAAGATGAATATTCGATTTCTTTTAACCCTGTTTCAGACAACATATTTATCCATTCAATTTTATCATCAGTTGAAATAAATTCGCTTTCATTTTGCAATCCATCTCTCGGACCGACTTCTTTAATTTGTACATATTCAGGCCAACGCATGTATAGCCCTCCTTTTCGAATAGGATAAAGCGCTTTCTTACTTATCATTAAAAAAAGTTTAATTTCATTGTGGATTTAGTTTCATTTCATTCAACCTTGTTGAATTAACTATACAATATGTTGACCTGTAATGTCAACAGTTCTATCACAAAATAGACACAACTTTTCTTTAAATTCACGTCCATTTTGAAGCCGATAAATTTCATCTGAAAAATCTCTTGTTTATTACTGAATGATAAAACAACGAAAAAAACACCGTAAGGATTGGCTCAATCCTCACGGTATTTTGAATGAATTTCTTTTATGCTTCTTTACGTCTTCTTGTAACTGAAATCACGATTCCTAATGCTGTTAAGCCGAGTCCCAGTGCAATGAATGAGAAGATTTGAGTTGCTGTTTTGGGTAAGATGCCACCCTTATCCTTATCTTCTTTTTCCTTATCTTGGTCTCCACCATTAGCTGGAACCTCTTCCTCGATAAACGTATTTGTAATATCGAATCCATCGATCGATGTTTCATAGCCTGAAACCTCATGCTCATCGATTTCATACGTATACGCTCTTCCTTCTTCATCAAACGCTGGAAGTTCTCCAATCGTTAAGGACCACTTGTCTTTATCAGTTATTGTAAACGTGTCAACTTTTTCCTTGTCTCCACCCTCAATTGATCTGAATAGGTCTACCTTAATCGAATCCGGTCGATGACCTTTCGCATTGTCATCATCTTTCCATGTTTTGTTAATCGTTATATCAGTTGTGCCAGTACGGACGTTTGTAATGTCGTATCCATCGATGAATTTCTCATAACCGTCAACTGCTACTTCATCAACTGTATAGTTGATTTCTTCGCCGGATTTATCGTATTTCGGTAAGTCCTTAAAGATAAAGTTCGTTTCATCAGATGCAATTTCTTGCTCTGCAATCACTTCGTTTCCTATTTTCAGCTGAATCGTAATGTTTCCTGGTCGTGCATTTTCATCTTTGTCTTTCCAAGTTTTCGTACCAGATATTTCTGTAGTTTTTTGTGTATTCGTGATGTCAAAACCATCTACTTCTGAAACGTAACCTGTTGGAATGTCTATTTCTTTTACTGTATACGTGATAACTTTTCCTGCATCATCGTATTTAGCTAAGTCTTCAAATGAGTACTTCCAATTTGTTTCCTCAGAAGCTACTGTTGTTTCTTTTTCTTCGCCATTTGCAAGTAATTGGATAGTCACTTCATCCGGGCGATATTGTGGATCTACTTCATCCCAAGACTTTGTTCCTTTTACGGATGTAGTTCCTGTACGTAAATTCGTAATATCAAAGCCATCAATAGTTGATTCATAACCTTCTACTGGTTGCTCTTTGATAGAATACGTGTACGCTTTTCCGTTCTCATCAAATGATGGTAGGTCATTAATTACTAGTGTCCAGTCATCAGCTGAAACAGTATACGTATCAACGAATTCGTCATCTCCGTCTGTGATTGAACGGAATAAATCTACTTTAATTTCACTTGGTCTATCTTCAGAATCATCATCTAACCAAGTTTTTGTAATTTCAATGTCCTTTTTATCTGATCGAATATTCGTGATACCTAAACCATCTATTTCCGATTTGTAACCTGGAACATCATGTTCAGTAATCGTGTAAACAATTTCTGCTCCCTCATCATCGTATTTTGGTAAATTACCAATGGTTAATGTCCAATCATTTTCTGCAGTTAGTTCATGTACAGTAATTTCATCATTAGCATGTAAGTTTACTTTAATTGTGTTTGGACGATCCGCTTCATTTTCATCTTTCCATGACTTTGTAATTGTTACTTCTGTTTCTCCTGTACGAGTGTTCGTGATCGTAAAGCCATCTTCTTGGGAACCAGTTACTTTTGATACGTAACCTTTTACATCTACTTCTTCCACCGTGTACTCATACGGAACACCTTCTGAATCAAATTCTTCTAAGTCCGCGAATGTGTATGTCCAATTTGCTGAAGCTGTGACATCTGCATCTTGGATTTCCTCACCATTTTGCAATAATTTAACTTTGATTGCTCCTGGACGTTCATCTGCATCATTATCTTGCCAGATTTTTTCTACGTTTACTTCTGTTTTTCCAGAACGTGTATTGATGATTGTAAAGCCACTTTCTTGAGAACCAGTAATTTCTGATTTGTAGCCATCGACCTTTACTTCTTCAACTTCATACGTAATTGGAGTGCCATCACTGTTTTTTGCTTGTAAATCTTCGAAAACGTGTTGCCAGTTATTTGTATCCGATAATGTTTGAGTAGCTACTTTTTCACCATCAGCTAACAAATGTACTGTAATTTCTTCTTCTTCTTGATGACCTTTCCATTCTTTCTTTACACTGACCTCTGTTTTTTCGTACGTATGATCTATCTCATTGTGAATTTCTAGTTGAATTGGTTCCTTTTGTTCCTTTGTGATTTCGACTTCGTGTTTTGTATCATCAAGTAAATATCCTGCTGGTGCTTTTGTTTCCTGTACATAATAGTTACCAGGCTCAACATTATCAAACGTAATTTTACCATCTGAATTTGTTGTTTGTGTTTCAATTTCTTCATCATGTTCATTAAATAATGTGAGTTCTGCGTCTGCTAGCAGATTTTCTTCATCATCCAATTTCAGCAATTCTATATCATAATTCGGCTTATAGTTCTCAACCTTTAGTGTATAAGCAGCTAAATCTGGATTTTCCTTTGCGTTGTATTTTTCGTTAATCTCGATTGTTTGTGTACCATAGCCTTCATATCCATCTGGTGTATTTACTTCTTTTAATAGATAATTACCAAATAATAATCGACCAAATTCAATGTAACCCTCCGAATCTGTCGTACCTGTTTTTAAAACTTTTCCAGTATCAGGATCAATTAATATAAATTCAATTCCTTCTATTGGCTTTATTTCCTCGCCATGTGTCGTGTCGAGCTTTTTAATTCTTAAGAAACCAGCCTCACCAGATCCACCGCCAGATGATAATAACTTTATTGTAACTTCTCCACTACCTGAAGAATCGCCATCAGTTTCGTTAATGCTATCTCCAGTAATTTCGTAATCATTACCTACTGTTTCTTCATGTGCCGCAAAGAACAATGTAGAATATTCAACGATAAACGCTCGCTCTACGTTTTCTTTCCACTCAATTGTGAAGTGATCATCTTCTACATTTAATGTATATGCATCTTCAGAAACAGGATCTCCTTTAACTGTTTTAAACGTATCATTTTCATTCTCAATTTTTGCTTCGTACACTTTAATCGTATCTGTTAAATATTCTTGATTAGATGTAATCGTATCTTTTAATTTTAAATCTTTGATAAGTTGTTGTGATGGATTAACGTCAATCGACCAATGGATTTGCTTTCCATCTTGCTGTCCAGCTTTTGTTCCATATTTTGTTTCACCATATACATCAACACTTGCTGTTAGTTCATTAATAGTTGTATCGCCATCTTTTACTGTTGCTTTATTTTCATATGTTTTATTTAAATCATTAAGACCTTCAACCGTTGTTTTATAAGTTACTTTATAGGCTTTGTTTGTTGCTCCGATATTAACGGTAATTGTACCATCGTCAGTGGAATCTTTTCCAGTTACTGTAGTTCCCTCTGTAATGCTACCATCTGATTCAATTTTTATTTCATTTACCTTTACCGAACCTGCTACGATTTCTTGGTTTCCTTTGGGAGTATCAATAATTTTAAAATCATCATGTGCATTCTCGCGGTAGTTCGCAATAATTGTCCATGTAATTTCTTTCGTTTCTGGATTATATGTTGCATCCTTCCATGAACTATCTTGTGTTTGTTTATTCACCTTTTTACTTGCCTCATAGTCACGATTAATACGTTCAGATGAACCTTCTGGAATCCAACTCACATTCGCTTTATTGACGGCATATAATCCATCTTTTCTTTCTTCTAATTTATTTGGATTATAATTTGTTTGATAGGTGACCACGATTTTTTTATTCACATCGCCAATATTAGTAATTGTAAATTTATTATCAACTGGATCAGATACATTGATACCTTGCTTTTCTTCACCATCGATTGTCACTTTAACAGTATCCTTTAGTAATGTTAAACCAGAACCGAGTGTATCTGTAATAATGACATCGTCCATCTGTTTTTCATCCATGTTTATTTCGATGGTCCAGTCAATTGTCTTTTTAGCATAGTCAATTTCCCCAGCTGACTTTTTCCCAACATATTGGCCAACATTATGATTACTACCTTTTTTATGGTCCCCAAAAGATGCAAAGTTTTTAATTTCAAAACCATCTAATACACGTTCATTTACCTTTGTTTGATAAGTAATCCGATATGGTTTATCTGTTGTGATGTTAGATACTTTAAAACCATCTGTTACTTTTTCTAAGTTTCCTACTTCATTTGCATCTACGGACTTCCCTTTTGCGCTTGCGTGACCATTTTCATCAATTTTCATCTCTTGGAACTTAACTGAACCATCAACAAGCTCAACTTTTCCTGCTGGTGTCCAATTATCTTCAAGTGTTACATTTTGTAAATTCTTCTGATCGTAGTTAAATTCTAAATACCATTCGATAATACCTGTTTTAGGATCGTAATTTTTAGCGACACCTTTGTTTAATGGGTCTCCACGATTGATCGTTACAGTTGCATGTGCACCAAGATCTTTTAGCTCACTGTCAGAAAATGTTACATTGTTTTTGAAGGTCTTCTTTTCAAAATCTGAAACTTTTGTTTTATACGTAATTATATACAGCTCTCTGATATCACCTAGCTGAGCAGAAATCTTATCTCCATTTTTTTCAAATTGATAATCTGTAACATCTTCTGGACTACCTATTGGAGTTCCATCAATTGTTGTTTTTTGTTTAACAATTTTCATAGAACCATCTATAAATTCAGTACCGTCCGGTAATACATCTTCAAATGCTGCACCTTTTAAAGCAATGCCAGATTTATTTAAAGTAACCGTCCATTCAATTTCATCCGCATTATAAAATTTATTTGGTTCACCTTGTTTTTCTACCATCTTTTCTACATCAGTACGGACAATTGGAATTCTTAATTCGCCTTCATCCTCAAATGTACCGATAACGATATAACCATCATCATCTTCTTCTACGTTCCCTTTATCTATTTCAGCATAAATCTCTAACCAACCTTTAACATTACTATGTTCTTCTACATAATCTGTAAAGGTTATCGTAACGACGCCATTTGTATCGACTGTATAAGTCGCAACTAAATTCCCGAACCCGTCTTTCATTTCACCATCATTAATAGGTTCGTTAATTTTAATTTGTGGTGGTAGTTGGATTGTTTCTTGATCTCCAGACTTATAACCGTGATTATCTTCAAGTTCCCAATCAAAGCGTAACCAAAATGGATCATTAGGATTAAGTGGTTTATCGTCACCATATGCTGTACCACCAGGCTTATCTAAAATTTCAGAAGCCTTAAATTTAAATTGACCTTCTCCAACGTCTAATAGCTGGATATTACGTGATGACTTACTTGTTTTCTTCCCATCGTTTACTTTACCAGTAGTTTTCTTTTCATTATCTACCTTTTCAGCATTTTCTTTTACTTCGTTTTGTACATTTTCATTTTTAGTTGCTTCATCATCAGATGTTGCTTCATCATTGCCATCAGTTTCTGCCGGTTTCTCTACAATCACGTCTGCGGAAACTGCTACATTGCCAGATAGATTTTCATCTTCAAACGCTTCAACTTTTTCATTAAATGAAACTTTGAAACTACCACTATCTGAAAGTGAATAGTCACCCACAACAACATCGTCAAATGATAAATCACCTGATGTTGCTTCAAATACTAATTGAGCTTCTTCATCAGAAGATAATGGAACCTCTTCTTCTAACGATAAAGTTTCTGCGTAACCTTCAGTTACTCCATTTTGATTTACTGTCCAATTAATGCCCATTTCTACACGATCATTCACTTCATTGATCGATTGTAAAGAAAGCACCTTGTTCTCAGCTTTAACCTCTGTTAAAACTGCACCTGTTACTCCAGAAAAAACCGTTTGGATTAATAACAAGACTGTAGCGAACATAACGGCTATTCGATTCATTTATTTCACTCCTAAAAAATATATAATATTAATAGTTATCTGCTAAATTGCAACAATCATAGTATAAAATATCCATCTAAACAAAATCTAAACAAATCTATCTTTTCCCAATTTACCTATTCTATTTACCCATAAAAATATATAAAAACAATAAATAAATACTAAATTTCTATTACATATTTTGTTTTTAAATCATTTTATAGTGATAAACTACTGATATAATCGGGCTTATTTGAATTATAAGCTTTCTAAGATTAAAGTTCACAAAGTTGTCATTAGTTTAATCATTATTTATAAGGTTTTGCAATATTCATTTCACTCAATTTCAGATTTATTATTTACAGTCCCATTTAGAAATTAAGCATATTAATATTGCAATTGTCATGAATCAAAATTGGATCTCCAATTAATTTGCAAATAAAAAAGCTAGCAGGATTTATCATTAAATTCGATTCACGAAAATAATGATAAATTCTACTAGCACTAAAACACTGAAAACCGCGTTAAGCTCTTTCCAAATACTCCGTATACCACTTTTTCACCTTGAGGCTTGGTCCTAAGCCGTATGATCTTTGAACCTTAACATATTCATCATATTGCTGTGTAACGAGATGATGTTTACTTACCTTAGAGTAAATCTCCATTAACGATAAATAAGTTTCTTCTAGTTCTGGAACACGTTTTGCTAATTGTTCAAACCATTCAATTGCTTCAGTTGTTTTTTCATTTTCATTATAGTAATTTGCAACTTTTTGAGCATTAACAATCCATAGGTTCTCCAAATTTTGTTTCTCAGATTCAATCCAAATATAATCATATTCATCTAAATAAGGGCCAGAATTTAGTTCCATTGCGTTCACATATTGGTCAATTGTAGCATTGTTAACATCCTCAGGTAAACTATTAATCTGCTTTTCCCACTCATGTAAATCTACCTCAACATTGTTCAGTCGTAATACATATCCATCGTTCGTATTTTGTAATTCGAGATGATCTTTATATGTTTGTAAAGCTTTACGCACATTATACACCGTTGTATACAAGATTGAATAGCCACGGTCTAGTTCATCGACGCCCCAAATCATTTCCATAATCGTTCCTTTATGTACAAACGTATTATGATTTTGTAATAAATATAAAAATAACTCCCGTGCTTTTGCCGTCCGCCATTTCAATGGTTCAAATGCGTTATCCTCTAAAGCGAAGCTTACACTATATCCGAGACGAATTCGTAATTTATTCGTTTTCTCCTCTACGAAGGTTTGTATTTTCTTTTCTTCCCGCAAACGCCCAACTGTCTTTTGTAATCGTTCGGGTTTGACTGGTTTCATTAAATAATCAATCGCACTTAGCTCGAATGCTGTTACTGCATATTCGTTATAGGCTGTTACGAACACTATATCGATATGGGGCTTTTTTTCTAATATTTTTTCCGCGAGCTGTAAACCATCTATCTCAGGCATATGTATATCTAAAAAAACAACATCAACACTTTCACGTAAAATAAATTCCAGTCCTTCTTTTCCTTTTTGAAATGTTTTCAACAGGTTAATACTATCTATTTTTTCCAAAAGATGAGTCATATAATCTAACGCTAATCGTTCATCATCAATACAAACCGCCCTCATGTTATCATCCTCACTTATGACAATAAATTCCTTTATACCTACATTATCGGTTATATCTCCGTTTATGCAATAGGATAAAGGAACCGTTTTAGTCCATTTGCTCAGTTCGTTTACCCTAAAAATCTTAATAAACTATAACTTATCCACTGAGTTATCCACATACTCACAAAAACATCCATATATGTAGTTATTTACGACAAAATTCGACTATATAATGAATGTGGAACGTAAGTGCTGGTGAGTTATAAACAGATTGTGTGTAAATCTTAATTTTTGTGGATAACTATATCACTTCCTTTTAGCACCTAACTCTTGTGCACATGTTGAGCAAATGCACCTTCTAGGTAGACTAGCCAGTCTTTCATTTAACTGTTCACTGAAGTCGAATGTTGTACACCAACAAGCTGTATTATCTTTGGATATTTGACAATTATTCCTTCGTTGACATAGGGGACATTTATTCTTTTTAACCATTTCAATTACTCCTACTAGCTCACTATACTTAGTATAACAATATAACACTAAAAATCATTAAACAACCCCGCAATATATCCTATATCTATATGTTATAATGAAATAATTGAATAAGACATAAAGTTACGGTAATATGTGTCAAACATGAATTATATAATTATTTGATTAGCATAAAAAAATACGAGAAGAGTATCATGGAAAGTTTATCTTTTTTCACCACGCTAGCTTTGCTGTTTATTTTAGGTATTAGTTTAATTATATTTGGTCACTAGCGTTGCATTAATTTTTACTGAAAATTAAATATATTATGAATTTTCAGCAATGTTGTTTTTATCCAACAAAAAATCCTTTATAATGGATTTGATAGGTGGTTTCCTGTCCAAATCCA
>Ga0079226_10001707_pt1 | contig 16858 bp, 14 predicted proteins | sample Poulit2014_FD_76345 | JGI IMG/M metagenome (GOLD analysis project Ga0079226, IMG submission 76345) | Agricultural soil microbial communities from Georgia to study Nitrogen management - Poultry litter 2014 | ecosystem: Environmental > Terrestrial > Soil > Agricultural land | place: USA: Georgia...
CTGTTCTTCAAAATTGCCGGCAACGAACAATGTCATATTTTCCGGATGATAAAATGTATTGTAGCACGTATATAAATCATCCTTTGTAATCGTATAAATGGAATCAACCGTACCAGCAATATCAATTTTTACCGGGTGATGGTGGAACAGTGCCTTCAGTGTCCCCATGAATGATTGCCAGTCAGACTGATCATTGTACATTTCAATTTCCTGAGCGATAATGCCTTTTTCCTTCTCGACCGATTCCTCTGAAAAGTATGGATCCTGAACAAAATCAAGCAATGTTTGGATATTTTTTGCGATGTGATTGGTAGCACTGAATAAATACGCTGTTTTAGTGAAAGATGTATAAGCATTTGCTGATGCACCCTGTTTACCGAAATCGGCAAATACATCCCGGTCTTCTTTTTCAAACATCTTGTGCTCCAAAAAGTGAGCGACGCCCTCCGGAACCGTGATTTGCTCCGTTCCATTGATCGGCACAAATGACTGGTCAATTGACCCGAAGTTGGTAGAAAATATACTGTACGTTTTAGCCATTTCCGGTTTAGGCAACAAAAAAACAGTCAGACCATTTTCCAGTTTTTCCTTAAAAATGGTCTCTCCGATATGATCATATTCCAGTTTATTCATCCGTATCACCCCCTGAACCGGTCAATAAGTAAATGGTATCCAGATCCAATTTCTTGGCGACATTTATGACCTCATCTTTGCTGACATTTTTGATGCCCTCAATCATTGACTCCGGAGAAAGGACCATGTCACCAGCTACCTGCTGATAAAGCAATTCAACCATCCCTTTCGAATTGTCCATGGTTTCAAGAAGCTGGTTAACGATCAATTCCTTCGTGTTGGTCAATTCGTCTTCGGTAAAGTCCCCGTTTTTCATAGCTTCCATTTGCTGTTCAATGATGTCTCTCGCCTGTTCAAAATCTTGCGGCGCGATACCACTGAAGACAAACAATAAGCCTTTATGACTTTCGAATCTTGATGCAACATAGTAGGCCAGACTATTCTTTTCTCTCACATTAATAAATAATTTGGAACTTGGGAAACCGCCAAACAAGCCATTAAAAACATGCAAAGCAAAATAATCATCATCCCCAAACATTATATGGGTCCGATAGCCAAAATGCAGCTTTGCCTGTTGGATTTGCTGTTTTTCTATAACCACATTCGGCTGATCCGGATACTTCTCCGTATCCTGGGCACTTTTCTTGGACCCGGAACGCCCATCGTACTGAAATGCGGGAAGCATTTTAGCTTTCAGTGCTGCACTGTCAATATCTCCCGACACATAAATATCAATCTGGTCATCCTGTAACATCGATCTGTAATATGTGTACAGGTTTTCGGCAGTTATGCGGTCCAGATCATCTTCATAGCCATGGATGTGCAATTTATACCGTTCATCATGACACATCTCGTCAATCAGGCGCATATTGGCAAAACGCATTTTATCATCTGCAACTGTATTTATTTTTTGTCTGAGTATATCTTTTTCCCTTGATACAACCGCCTGGGGAAAAGCGTTGCTTTCTTCGTGGTTCGGATCAAAAATTATTTCCCTAAATAACGCTACAGCTTCATCAATGATATCGGACTCATGTGAAATAAATTTCTGATTGGCTATTTCAAGGCGAATCGTCACAATGTGATAATTCCCTTTTTTGGAACCATTAATCGATAAAACGGCCCCGTATAAACTATCCAATTTCGTCTGAAGAGCACTTCGACTCGGATAGGATTGTGTCCCCTGCTGTAAAACATACGGCAGCAGTGCGCGTTGTGTTATCGTTTCCTGTTCTAAGTGTGATTTAAACTTAGCCGTAATGGCTATCGTTTTAAATTTTTCGGTTGGTATAAAATGGAGTTTAATGCCATTTTCATTCACTGCCTCTTCATAGGTCCCATTCATTCAGGATCCTCCTTATGTATATCTTAAAATCCGTATTTCTTATTATGGCTAATCTACGTTATATTATAGCAAAAACCCGAGTTGCTTTATAAATACAACCCAGGCTTTTAAGGCAAATACTTATCTTGTCCCTTTAATATAAGGTTCACCATTGGCTCTTGGTGCTTCAGCACGTCCAATGAAACCAGCCAATGCCAAAATCGTCAATACGTATGGAGCAATCAGCAGGAAGACTTGCGGTACATCTTCAAGCAACGGAACTCCGCCGCTGATAACACTCAAGCTTTGAGCAAAACCAAAGAACAAGGCCGCTCCCATTGCTCCTAATGGGTGCCATTTCCCGAAGATAACGGCTGCCAGTGACATAAAACCTTGCCCGACTATGGTCGCATGGGAGAAATTCAACACGATTGTTAAAGCAAATACGGATCCGCCCAGTCCACCAAGTGCACCTGACAGAACAACTGCAATATAACGCATCTTAGGGACATTTATTCCGTTCGTATCAGCAGCCATCGGATGCTCCCCGACAGAACGCAAACGCAGCCCGAATGGGGTTTTATAAAGCACATACCATGCTGCAAATGCCAGTGCAATCGCCACATAAGATGTTAAATAAATCCCTTGGAAAAATATCTCCCCAATAATTGGAATGTCTGCGAGCAGTGGAATATCACTTGTAAAAAATTGCTGTGAGACGATTTCTGTTTGCCCTTTGCCATACCATTGTTTGGTAAGGAAAACACCTAAACCTAAGGCCAGGAAATTAATGGCAACACCACTGACAACCTGATCTGCACGAAATGAGACGGCTGCCACTGCATGAATCAGCGAGAAAATGGCTGATATGACGGCAGCAACGATAATTGATACCCATGGTGTCCATGATCCGAATACATCGGCAAATGTCAGGTTAAATACAATCCCAACAAAAGCGCCCATAACCATCAGACCTTCCAGTCCAATGTTGATAACGCCGGATCTTTCACTGAATACTCCGCCCAAAGCCGTAAATATTAAAGGTGCCGAAAAGAATAATGCCTGTGGAATAATCGATTGCAATAGATCAACAAATCCCATTTATTTCTCCTCCTTTTTAAAGCGAAGCAGCACCCAGCGAATAATATAACTTGATGCAACGCAGAAAATAATGAGCGCAATGATGACATCAACTAACTCAGTCGGCACGCCTGCTTCGGTAGGCATATTTAACGCCCCCACTTTAAGCGCTCCGAACAGAAAGGCGGCCAGTACGACTCCAACAGCAGTGTTTGCTCCCAACAATGCCACTGCTATCCCGTCAAAACCGAGGTTATTAAAACCTGATTGTACAGACATATAGCCAAATGTGCCCAATCCTTCCATGGCACCAGCAAGACCGGCAAACGCACCGGAAATAATCATGGAAAGTATGATATTCCACTTGACGTTCATACCTGCATATTTCGACGCATGTTCATTGTAACCAACCGACTTCAGCTCATAACCCGCTGACGTCCGCTCGATGATAAACCACATGATAACTGCGGCGAATAAAGCAATAAAAATGCCATAGTGCATGCGTGAAAAATAAGTCATATTCTGAAACCATTCGGAAGCCAGAGAAGCTGTCGATGCAACATCAGGTGTTTTATCTTCATTGTCAGAAAGGACGTTACGGACAATTGCATTGGCCGAATAGAGGGCTGTGTAATTCAGCATAATCGTAACGATAACCTCATGAACCCCCCGGGTTGCTTTTAAAAGACCGGGGATAAATCCCCAAAAAGCACCGGCAAGCGCAGCCACGATAATTGCCAAAGGCAGATGAATAATCATAGGCGCTTCAATCGTTGTACCGATCCATACTGCTGCAAGCCAGCCTACAATAACCTGGCCCTCGGCACCAATATTAAGCAATCCGGATCTGAACGCGAACGCAACAGCCAAACCGGTGAATATGTACGGCGTCACCTGACGAATGGTTTCGCCAAAATAATATAAATCACCAAAAGCACCGTTCCATAATGCAGCATATCCCGTTATTGGATTATAGCCAAAACCAAGCATCATAAGGGCTCCGGCCAAGAGACCGATGAAAACAGAGACAACCGGTACAAGAATATTAAATAGTCTATTGGAGTTCATTATTTCCCACCTGCCTTTTCAGTGCTGCTCCCTGCCATCAGCAGGCCAAGTTCATTTTCATCCGTTTTTTCGGGTTTGACTTCGGCTACATTTTTTCCGTCAAACATAACGGCGATCCGATCACTGATATCCAATATTTCATCCAACTCAAAAGACACCAGCAGAACAGCTTTGCCTTTGTCACGCTCTTCTATTAATCTATGATGAATAAACTCAATTGCACCGACATCCAGTCCCCGTGTCGGCTGAGCGGCTATCAGCAAATCAGGGGACCGGTCGACTTCCCGGCCGATAATTGCCTTCTGCTGGTTTCCGCCTGATAAAGCCCGTGCTTTTGTATGAACGCTGGGTGTTCTGATATCGTATTCATTAATCAGCTTTTCAGCTTTTTGAAAGATTTCCTTGAAGTTGAGCGTCTTGTATTTGGAAAATGGTTTCTGGTAATACGTTTGGAGCACCATGTTCTCTCCAATTGAATAATCAAGAACAAGACCATATTTATGCCGGTCCTGCGGGATATGTCCAATTCCGCTCTCCGTAACTTTACGCGGTGATAGATTCGTAATATCTTTGCTGTTTAACCGGATGGAACCGGATTCAGTCTTCTGCAGTCCGGTAATCGCTTCTATCAACTCAGATTGCCCGTTGCCGTCAACACCGGCAATTCCAACAATTTCCCCTGCCCGGACTTCCAGATCCATGCCTTTAACCATGTCGATTTTCCGTTTATCTTTTACCTTCAAGTTCCGGATGCTCAGCACTGTTTCCTTTGGCTCTGCAGGCTGCTTGTCAATTTTAAAATTGACACTCCTGCCGACCATAAGTGAAGCCAGTTCTGTGACGGACGTTTCTTTTACATCCAGGGTATCAATCCCGGCACCTTTGCGGATGACTGTACACCGGTCACTGATTTCCATTATTTCCTTCAACTTGTGTGTGATTAAAATGATTGATTTCCCTTCAGCAATCAATGAATCCATAATTTCCATCAGTTCGGTGATTTCCTGCGGGGTTAATACAGCGGTCGGTTCGTCAAAAATTAAAACTTCTGCACCGCGGTATAATGTTTTGAGTATTTCAACACGCTGCTGCATGCCGACTGATATATCTCTTATTTTAGCGGTGGCATCCACCTGCAGACCATACCGGTCAGACAGTTCCTGAACCTCCAGCTCAGCCTCTTTTAAGTTAATTTTACCGAATTTCGTCGGTTCACTTCCAAGGATAATATTTTGTGTCACCGTAAATGGTTCCACTAACATAAAGTGCTGGTGCACCATCCCGATACCAAGATCATTCGCGACATTCGGATCAGTTATCTTAACGGACTTGCCGTTTACACGAATTTCTCCTTTTTCGGGCTGATACAATCCGAATAAAACATTCATCAGGGTCGATTTCCCGGCGCCGTTTTCACCTAACAATGCATGAATTTCACCTTTTTTTAACTGAAGTGTAACATTATCATTAGCTACAACCCCGGGGAATTCCTTCCGAATGTTTATCATTTCAACAACATAATCCACGTTTTAACACTCCTTTAATCTTGACGGCTGGTTACTTTACGAGGCAGTTGGTCTATAAATCGCCAAATGAAAAGGGGCAGGGAACAGCACTCTTCATTCGAGAATTTGCAAACCAGCCTCAGTTCAAGTCAGAAGAAAAAGACTGGCTTTTACCAGCCTTTTCTATAAACAGAATCAGACCTTTACGGGAAGCTAATCCCCACTTAGCTCTCCTGATTAAGTGGGGGGCTGCCTTTTGAGACGGGATAGATTTTACAACGAATTCAAATACTCATCCAGTTCATCATGTGTTTGTGGTACTTCGACTTCACCGTCTATGATCTTTTGTTTCCACTCGTCAACAGCTTGAGCAATTTCATCAGTATAGGCCTTTTCATTTGTGTCTGCAAGCCCTACACCTTCATCTTCAACACCGAACTCAAGCACTTCCCCGCCAGGGAATTCGCCTTCCATTGCCATATTGCTTACCTGCTGAACAGAATTTCCAACCCGCTTGACCATGGACGTCAGCGTCACGTTTTGATCGCCGATTTGTCCCTCTTCATATTGGTCACGATCTACACCGATTACCCAAATTTCACGTTCAGGATCATTATTTTTGATGTCTTTCGCCTGTGCAAACACCCCGTTGCCGGTAGCGCCAGATGCATGATAGATGACATCGATGTCGTCATTAAACATATTGCTGGCAATCAGTTTGCCATCGTCAGGGGCGTCGAAAGCACCTGCATACTGAACTTCGACTTCAATATCCGGATTAACTGTTTTTGCACCTGCCACAAATCCGGATTCGAATTTATTAATCAGATCGGAGTCAGTTCCGCCGACGAAGCCAAGTTTGTCTGTATTCGTTTTATTGGCTGCTGCAACACCCGCCAGGAATGAACCTTCATGATCGGCAAACGTGATACTTGCGATATTATCGCCTTCAACGACAGAGTCCACGATTGCAAAGTTTGTGTCCGGATATTGACCGGCAACATCCTTAATCGCATCTTCCAGTTTATAGCCAATACCAAAAACGACATTATATCCTTCACGCACCAGACGGTTTAGGTTTGGTGCATAGTCAGAATCACTGTTTGACTGTGCGTAATCAAAACCTTGACCTTGTTCCAGGCCATGCTCTTCGCCCCATGCCTGCAAACCTTCCCATGCTGACTGGTTAAATGATTTATCATCTACACCGCCGACATCTGTCACCATTCCGGCTGAAAAGTCTGATGGACCCTCACTGGATTCTTCACTGTCTGAACCCTTATCAGAGCCTTCATTTCCTTCAGAATCACTGCCGCCGCCACATGCTGCCAACAGCATTCCAAGACTTAACAGTAAAGCAAATAATAAAATAAATTTCCGGTTTTTCACGTTTAATACCCCCTAGATAAAAATGATGTTTGATGAAAATAGAATTGCCGAATCCAGATGATATATTTGCACGATCACCTCCCCGAATGAAATATGTGAAACCCCTTACATACGCTTCCTTAAAACATGAAAACTGAAAACATCTGATCGAAAAAAGTTTGCTGAATACAGCACCGGTTCATCTTCGCCCGTATAGTGCATTTGTTTCAGCAGCAATAAAGACTGATCAGGGTCACATTTTAAAATTTCATAGATTCGATCATGGTAACCGACTGGTTCAATATAAGTTACAGCATAAGCAACTTGTTTACCGGAGAATTCTTCCATTAATTTAAATAATGAGTCGGTCCTGTGTACCCGATCCAGCGGGATGAAAGCTTCCGGCAGTTTATCAATACAAAACACAACAGGCTCATTGTCTGCGGTTCTGACACGTTCAATTTTGGCCAGCGAACTGATTTGTTTCGGTTCAAACTTGACCTGTTCGTCTTCTGTCGGCTCCAATATTTCGGTAGTAAGAAACTGTGAACCCGGTACTTTCCCAGATTGCTCAATCATATATGTCACACTGTTCAGCTGTTCAATTCCTGAAGAAAAAATAGGCTTCGGGTTGACGAATGTGCCTACACCATGCCTCCGTGTGACGATGTTTTCTTCTTCCAGTATTCTTAATGCTTCACGCAGTGTCGCGCGGGAGACACCTAACTCTTTTGAAAGCTGAAATTCCGATGGCAATTTTTGTTTTGTTTTATATTTACCGTTTTCAATATCACGTTTTATTTGATCAATAACCTGTAAGTATAAGTGGCGCGAATCCATTTTCAGCGACATGACGTCCCATCCTTTAATTTTCACGTTTTATCATGTATGTACCAGCAAATCAGAGATCTGACATCTGACGTATGACTAATCTATAGGTCGTCATAAATATAACACGTTCAACAAGATAAATAAATAGATATAGGTAAATTTACTTACAGATAATTTGAAGATCCAACCTTATTATTCATTTAAAACGGACAGCCTTATAACAGGTCTGTCCGTTTTATGGTGCGGTTATGAGGTCTTTTCTTCATTGCTCTGCGATGCAAGGACTGCTCGCGGTTTACTGCCCTCATACGGGCCGACAATACCACGGTCCTCCATCGCATCGATTAAACGCGCAGCCCTTGTATAGCCGATCCGAAAGCGGCGCTGCAGCATCGAAACGCTGGCGCTTTGCATTTCTGTTATCATTTGCACGGCATCATCATATAACTCATCATCCACATCTGATGTTACCTCACTTGTTTCTTCAGGAATCATTTCTTCCTGATATGAAGCCTTTTGCTGATCAATGCAATGATCGACAACGCGCTCTACTTCTTCGTCGGATAAAAATGCTCCTTGCACTCTGGTAGGTTTTGAGGATCCCACCGGCATAAACAGCATATCTCCGCGGCCCAGTAGTTTTTCAGCCCCGCCGGAATCTAAAATTGTTCGCGAGTCAGTGGCAGAAGACACACTGAATGCGATCCTGGAAGGTATGTTTGCCTTAATGACACCTGTAATGACATCCACTGATGGACGCTGTGTTGCAAGGATTAGATGGATACCTGCTGCCCGTGCCATTTGTGCAAGTCTCGTAATGGCATCTTCAACATCGTTGGAAGCAACCATCATCAGGTCGGCCAGCTCGTCTACAAGTACAACGATGTATGGCAGGTTTGGCTGCTTTTCCTCTTCTGATACTGTCTGATTATACCTGTGAATGTACTCATTATAACCCTCGATGTTGCGGGTTCCTGTTTCGGAAAACAAATCATATCTTCTTTCCATTTCGGCTACCACTTTTTTCAGTGCCCTGGAAGCTTTTTTCGGATCTGTCACAACCGGCGTCAATAAGTGCGGTATGCCGTTATACACGTTCAATTCAACTTTTTTCGGATCAATCATCATCATTTTAACTTCATGCGGTTTAGCACGCATCAGGATCGTTGTAATAATCCCATTTACACAAACACTCTTACCGCTGCCGGTAGCGCCTGCTATGAGCATGTGCGGCATTTTACTCAATTCCGACACGATGGAATCTCCTGAAATATCACGGCCGAGTGCGAATAATAGTTTGGAAGATTGCTTTGTAAATGAATTATCCAATACTTCTCTCAGTGAGACCTGGGCAATTTCCTGATTAGGGACTTCAATGCCGACGGCCGATTTTCCGGGTATCGGGGCCTCGATGCGAATGTCTTTTGCTGCCAGGGCAAGTGCCAGATCATCATGTAAATTAACAATCTTGCTGACTTTTACACCGGCTTCGGGATATACCTCATACTTTGTAACGGCAGGACCGACATGCACCTTGGTCACTCTGGCTTTAACCCCGAAGCTGTTAAACGTCCGTTCCAATTTCCTGACTGTCGCCTGAATCTGTGATTTTTCCTGCTGCTGTGAGCTTTGAGTCGGTTCGGCGAGCAGGTTGGGTGATGGCAGTTCATATTCATGATTTTCCGCTTCAGTCATTGGCAGCGGGTTATCATCATTTGTTTTATTTTCGGCTTCAGCTGTTTGGATTGCCTCCCCAGCCTCTGATTCATTTTCAGCTTGATTGTCTGATTCCTGCGTGTCGAAGGAATAAGCCACATCCGTAAAATCCTGAATAACGGGCTCGTCCGCGCCCGGACTATCGTCAGGTTCAGGGACGGTGTCGTAAACCTCTTCATGATCTGATGGCGGGCGGTCTCCCCGGGCTGTTGATGCGCGTTCTTTAATCGACTTCACCATTCCAATTATGCGCTTGCTCCACTTGGAAAAAAATTCACCCAGTGAAAACTCTGTCATAAATATAATTCCTATTAAAATCGAAAAAACGGCCACGATTTTGGCACCGACGGCAGAAAATAAAAAGTAACAAAATGTAAACATTATAGCTCCTAACATTCCGCCGCCGGTCTGCATTGCCCCTCCATTGCCTTCTACATATGCAAAGAATTGATTCCACGTTGCCTTCAGAATCGATGTTTCTTCCGAAGAAACAAGCAATCTTTCATACGTTTGAATATGCGTAAGCAATAATAAACCGGCAAAGATAATATAAAAACCTATTAATTTCTTATTGGAAAAGTGAGGATATCGCCGCTTAATCATTAAAACGACCCCTGTTACAAGTAAAAATACTGAAGCGATAAAATACCAGATTCCCAGAAAAAACCGAAAAATATACTCAAGACCTCCAGGGACCGCACCGTCACTGATAGCACTGGCGCCACTGCCAAAGATAGCAAGAAAAATAAACAGCAATCCCAGCAGTTCATACTTCACCTTTTTATTTAATTGATTTTTCTTTTTTCTTCTTTTTTTCTTTGCCATATTTATCACCTCGCTTGCTTAGACGTGTTTTTAAAACATTATCAGTAAAGTGAAACTTAATTCAGCGGGCTGCTTTTTTCCGCTGAGTGCTGGTTGAACAGAATCAACAGAATCCAACCTTAATGGGTAGTCGATCCTCACTTACCTTTACTGATTTCCCTAAAAAATTTAAATGGGGGATACTGCTCCGCCATTAAGGGAGATAAACCCCTGCCAGTCAGCCGGCAAGGGGTCTTGACAATTAGTTCCATTATAGCACAGTTTTCAATGTTTAGCGCTGGTTAGCGTAAAATCGTACCCGGCAGATAATCAGAATTCATAAAATCATTGGGATCAGTGGAAAGCAATTGCAGCACTTGATATTGTCCGTCCTCCCTTTCTTCTACATATAATTGTTTCCCGTTATGCGAAACACATTGCCGTTTTTGAAATTCCTTGTCAGATGACGGAAAAATATCTGTTGTTGATAAAGGTGTGTACAGCATCACTGAATCACCTGATCTTCCGGTCCCTGGTTATCGCCGATCATTTCATTTAGTTTAATCATTGCGTGACTGACACCACCGACCCCATCAATCAACCCGTATTCAACTGCATCTGTACCAATCACATTCGTACCAATATCCCTTGTCAGATTCCCTTTTGCAAACATCAATTCTTTAAACTTCTCTTCTTCGATGGTTGAATGATTGACCACAAAGTCAATTACCCGATCCTGCATCTTATCCATGTATTCGAATGTTTGCGGTACACCAATGACTAATCCGTTCAGCCTGATCGGATGAATAGTCATGGTTGCTGTCGGTGCTATAAAAGAATGATCTGCAGAAACAGCAATTGGCACCCCAATCGAATGTCCGCCACCTAATACAATCGAAACAGTCGGTTTGGAAATGGAGGCAATCATTTCGGATAAAGCCAGCCCGGCTTCCACATCACCGCCGACGGTATTCAATAATATAATCAGCCCTTCTATTTTAGGATTTTGTTCAACAGCAATGAGCTGTGGCAATAAGTGTTCATATTTAGTTGTTTTATTTTGTGCCGGCAGCTGGACATGCCCTTCAACTTGCCCGATGATTGACAGCACATGAATATTGGAATCCGGAGCCTGCGGGACGTTTGATTGGCCTAGTTGCTGAATTTTTTGAACCAGGGATGAATTATTGGCCTGGTCCCCTTGATTCTGATCGTCTTTCTTTGATGGTTCCTTATCCATTTATAGACACTCCTTTTCAGACTTTACTGGTTGCAGTGATAACTATCAGTTAGTATGAGCCTTATAGGAAAGAACCATGCAAACTAACCATAAAAATATCGGCGTTTTCCGCCGATATTTTTAACGCTGTATTAAATTCTTCAATATCTCTTTCTCTGAATCCGTCATCGCCAACAACGGCAGCCGGACATCACCAACATCAATGCCGTTCATATTCAGTGCTGTCTTAACCGGTACGGGAGAAGGCTGTGCAAACATTCCCTTCATAACCGGGAGCAATTTTCGGTGGATGGATGCTGCGCGTGCCACATCGCCTGATTGATATGCCTTCAACATTTCTGACATATCATTGCCGGCAATATGGGATACTACAGAGACAACACCATCTGCTCCGAGTGACAGCAGCGGTAATGTAATGCTGTCTTCCCCGCTGTAAACACTAAAATTATCAGCTGTATGTTCAATAACATCGGCTGCAAGATCAAGATCACCGCTGGCCTCTTTTACAGAAACAATATTATCGATTTGACTCAACCGGATAATGATCTCTGCACTTATTTTTACAGCAGAGCGGCCGGGGATATTATACAGCATCACCGGAAGTGCCGTTTCACCGGCAATTGCAGCAAAATGACGGTAGAGCCCTTCCTGATTGGGTTTGTTATAGTAAGGAGCCACAAGCATAATTCCATCTGCACCGGATTTTTCAGCTGCTTTAGTCAACGTAATCGATGCCTGTGTACTGTTGCTTCCTGAACCGGCTATAACCGGCACCCGATTATTGACGACTTTGACTGTATGTTTGAAAAGTGCGATTTTCTCGTCAGTCGTCAGTGTTGGTGATTCACCGGTCGTGCCGCCGACAACCAATCCTTCACTTCCATTGGCCAGTAAATATTCAATCAGTTTTGTTGTTTTGGCAAAATCAACCTGGTTATTCGCATCAAATGGCGTCACCATCGCTGTCAATAAATTACCAAAGCCCACGAAAAACACCTTCTTCATCAAATTTTATCCCGCATGTAACTGGCAGTAAGACTCCACCTTAAATGTCCCCAGTATACGATGAAGATTAGGCAGTGAGTTAACCGCCAGTAAATATCCGAATCGTTCATCCAACAATCAATGGAGGGTAAGAAAGCCCCCATTGATTGTTGGATCAGCTTGAGGTCACATGCAAAAAGCATTCTTTTTGCATATGCACTTATACAAGGTTTTTATCAGCAGCGTTTAAGGCAAAAACATCATGTAATGCATTTACTGCCGGTTGTAAATCCTTTTCATGGATAAGCACCCAGATGGTTGTGTGGCTGTCAGCTGATTGTAATATTTGAACTCCGGCATCTGTCAATGATTGAACAATCTTTGATGCAACGCCCGGAACACCGGTCATGCCTGCTCCAACCGCAGAAACCTTGGCACAATTCTCGGTAATTTCCGGGTAAAAGCCCAATGTTTCTAAAATGTGGATGGCTTTTTTAGTGTGTGTATCAGGTACGGTATAAATAACCCCGTTTGGTGAAATGTTGATAAAGTCAACGGAAATGCCTGCTTCAGCCATTGCTTTAAAAACGTCCGACTGCAGCCGGTGAATCTCTTCTTTTGTTTGGACGCTTATTTGTGTTATGGAGGACATATGGGCAATTCCGGTTATCAGGCGATCCGGAATATCCGTGCCCATTTCCTGAATTCTGGATGCTGTAATAAGCGTGCCCTCATCTTCAACATACGCTGATCGCACACGCATAGGGATTTTTGCCTGCATTGCAATTTCCACAGCCCTTGGGTGAATGACCTTGGCACCCTGATATGCAAGGTTGCAAATTTCCGTGTAGGTTACAATATCCAGCGGTCTTGCTGATGATACCATATTCGGATCGGCAGTCATAATGCCGTTAACATCTGTGAAAATTTCGATCCGCTCGGCATCAACCGCCGCTCCCATCGCAGCGGCGGTTGTATCACTTCCGCCTCTGCCAATAGTTGTTATTTCGCCGTCAGAGGACTGACCCTGAAAACCGGCCACAACGACAACATCATGTTCTTTAAATTCATTAAGCACACGATCCGGTTTTACCTCTTTAATCTTTGCCTGGTTAAAATCGTTGTTTGTGACGAAGCCTGCCTGTGCCCCGGTCAATGCAGTGGCACTTATATGGTTCTTTTGCAACTCATTTGACAATACAACCGAGGCAATTGTTTCACCACACGACATCAGAATATCCAATTCCCGGTTAGAATTATAATTTTTCGGAAAATCAATCAGGTCCAGCAGCGAGTCTGTTGCATATGGTGCCGGTTTCCGTCCTAATGCAGATACGACAACAACTATTTTGTAATCGTTCATGAGTGCATTTTTAATGTGCTGAATAGCATGAGCGCGGTTATCTTCTGTCTGAACAGAAGTACCACCGAATTTTTGGACTAATATCTGCATTGTTCCACCTCTATCTTAAAGCCACTTATTAGCAATTAAACGTTCTGCAATTTGAATTGTATTCCATGCAGCACCCTTGATCAGATTATCAGACACAATCCATAAATGGAAGCCTTTATCACTGTCCAGGTCTTTGCGGACACGCCCGACAAACACATCTTCTTTGTTGGTCGCACTCAGCGGTGTCGGATACGTCTGTGCAGCCGGATCGTCCTGAAGCGTGACACCATCGGCTTTCCTTAGTACATTCCATATATCTTCAACATTTAAACCATCTTTTTCAACATCGACATAGACACTCTCTGCATGTGATGTGAAAAACGGGAGTCTGACACAAGTTGCTGCAACGGGTAAATCCTGTGCATGAAGAATTTTTTTCGATTCATTAATCATTTTCATCTCTTCAAATGTATAGCCGTTTTCCTGAAACGAATCAATTTGCGGAAGCGCATTAAAGGCGATCGGATAATGTTTTTCATCACCTTTGACAGGCAGCAGTTCAGCTGTCATTTCCTCGTTATTCAAAAATTGTTCCGTCTGGTTCTTCAATTCTTCGTTTGCCTCTTTTCCTGCCCCGGACACCGCCTGATAGGTTGAGACAATAACACGGCTCAGACCGAACGCTTCCTGAATTGGTTTCAGGGCCGCAACCATTTGAATCGTGGAACAGTTTGGATTAGCAATAATACCATTATGTGACTTAATATCTGACTCATTTACTTCAGGCACTACTAACGGTACATCCTCAGCCATTCTGTATGCACTCGTGTTATCAACAACAACCGCACCCCGTTTCACCGCTTCAGGAGCTAATTTTTTAGAAATCGATCCCCCGGCTGAGAACAAGGCAATATCTATATTACTGAAACTTTCCGGTTCAGCTTCTTCCACTGTCAGCTCCCGATTGTTAAATGCCAGTTTCTTGCCTGCTGATCTTTTGGAAGATAATAGTTTCAGTTCATTAATTGGTAAGTCCTTATTTTCGAGTATTTCGACGATCTTTTCTCCGACCGCTCCAGTAGCTCCAACTACTGCAACGTTTACTGGATTATTTTCTGTCATTCTGTTAGACACCTCTTTAAAAGTTTGATTTCATCTTATTCTACCATATTATCATCAATATGAGGAATAATCACGGGTTGAAGTTGCTGATAGCTTAATGCCGATTCAATGGTATCAGACAATAAGTCCATATCGGCTACAAGTGAATTGGGTTTCTTATACGGATTATCCTGGCCATATGGAATAAAATAAAATAATTTACTTGCCATGAGCCGCATCAAATTAACACCATTTAAGCCCAGGGCATCATTCGTGGATATCCCAAGAACGATTGGATTCTCGTTGCGCATTGTTGCCTTTACTGCCATCAATACCGGTGTGTCGGTCAGCGCATTTGCCAGCTTGCTCATGGAATTACCCGTTAATGGTGCAACGACCATGCAGTCAAGCGGGAGTTCAGGCCCCAGCGGCTCTGCTTCCGGGATGGTTTTAATCGCACGTTTTCCGGTAATGGATTCTATTTTTGCAACATGGTCATCTGCTTTTCCGAATTTAGTGTCCGTATTCTGCACTGTATAGGATACAACCGGTATTACCTCTGCCCCGGCATCTATCAGTTTCTCCAGCTGTGGAAATACCTGACCATACGTGCAGTGTGATCCGGTCACACCAAATCCAATCCGTCTTCCTTTCAACCCCATCATATATTCTCCTCTCGTTTAAGCAGAAATTGTTTGATTACATCTGCCAAAATTTTTCCGGCAGTTTTCGGAGCGACGATTCCTGGCAGACTTTTTGATAAAATCGCTTTAATTCCCCGCTTTCTTGCATAATCAAAATCGGTGCCACCGGGATTCGACGCGAGATCAAATATAATACCGTGCGGCGGAAGATATTGAATCGCGTCTTTCGTAACAACCTTGGCAGGAACCGTATTAATTAGTAAATCGCATTCATTGGTAAAATTATGCAATTCATCAAATGGGATAGCGGTATGTCCCAATTCTGTTATCCTGGCCAGATCCATAATGCTTTTGGCACATACCGAAACCTTTGCCCCGAGTGCCGCAAATTTATTAGCAACTGTGTTTCCAACCCGCCCAAACCCGACAACAATTATCCGGGATGAATGAATGGTATAATCGGTATGTTCAATCGCCATCATGATCATACCTTCAGCTGTCGGAATCGAATTATAAATGGCTACATCATCCCGGTTAAGTAATGGAATAAGTCCTACATTCAAAGCTTTACTTACAGCATCCAAATAATCGTTGGAAATGCCTGTGAATATAACTGTATTGTCTCCCAGGCCTTCAAACCACTCATCTGTCAGCTGAACTGTCTGGTCGGAAAAAACGGTTTCTACATAGCCTTGGCGGTCAGTGCCTGTAATCGGTAAAATGACCGCATCCATCCTCCCTTGGTCCAAATCAGCAAAATCGGTTTGGTTTAATCCGGTAAAACCTTGTTCAAGTTTGTCAAAGCCAACCAGCGAAATCGTCGTATCAGGTAATGCCTGCAGCTGACGTATCAGCTCCAGATAGCGTGCATCACCGCCTATTACAGCAATTTGTTGCATCATGACTAAAAATCCCTCCGTACTGCTTCTAAATAGGTATTCAAAATAGTTTATGTGTTTATCGTAAGTTAGTGATTGCCGGAGCCAGAAAATTCGGAATCAGACTTGTCTTGAATTGTGTGCCTGTTGTTAGTGGTCAATTACATGATATAACATAGGCTGGGGGCGCCCGCTAGCCGCAGTAGATAAAGGAAACACGATGAGTGAATCGCTGTTGACTTATCTGACGGAGATGAAGGAAGTCACGCTGCAGCTTTAGCGCTGAAGCCGGACGTGGCAATTTTTAATAAACAAATCGTAGAGCCAAAAATTTATAATTTCTTATCAA
>Ga0079226_10001709_pt1 | contig 16850 bp, 21 predicted proteins | sample Poulit2014_FD_76345 | JGI IMG/M metagenome (GOLD analysis project Ga0079226, IMG submission 76345) | Agricultural soil microbial communities from Georgia to study Nitrogen management - Poultry litter 2014 | ecosystem: Environmental > Terrestrial > Soil > Agricultural land | place: USA: Georgia...
TCGCCAGTAGCAAGTAATGAAATACTAGAAGAGCATCCTGAATTGAAAGATATTTTAGAAGATCTTGCAGGCAAAATTGATACCGAAACGATGCAAGAATTGAATTACGAAGCAGATGGAAAAATGAAAGAACCGTCTATTGTTGCCAAAGAATTCTTAGAGGAAAAAAATTATTTTGAATAAAAAGGAGGTGTTCGTTTGGAAACCATCAAAGAAATTATGCTTTATTATAATAATAACGGGATATATGTTTGGGAGCAGTTTTATAAGCACTTTTTGATGTCGGCTTATGGTGTTATTTTTGCGGCAATTGTTGCGATTCCATTAGGGATTTTAATTGCTCGTTATCGCAAATTACATCCGTGGGTGATGACACTCGCAAATACAATCCAAACGATACCAGCACTTGCGATGTTATCCGTTTTAATGCTTGGAATGGGACTTGGAACAGGAACTGTAGTGTTTGCATTGTTCTTATACTCCCTTTTACCAATCATCAAAAACACATATACAGGTATTACGAACGTAGATAAGGCATTGTTAGAATCAGGTAGAGCCATGGGCATGACTAAATTTCAAGTACTGCGGATGGTTGAATTGCCACTTGCGATGTCTGTGATTATGGCAGGTTTAAGAACAGCACTTGTTATTACAATTGGTATTACAGCAATTGGTACGTTTATTGGTGCTGGTGGTTTAGGTGATATCATTCTAAGAGGAACAAACGCGACAGATGGTACAGCGATTATTTTAGCTGGGGCGATTCCAACTGCATTAATGGCGGTAATTGCCGATTTATTAATGGGATGGTTAGAACGTTCATTTGATCCAACTAAGAAAAAGAAATCCAAAACGTCTGTTCCATCAATGGAGCAGCAAGCATAAATAATTGAAACACTGCGTATGAAATGATGAGCTGCATATTTGTTAACACATTTTTGCAAGCGAGTCACCATCGCAGTGTTTTTTTGTTATATGATTGTCAAAATTATTGCAATCTTGTAAGATGTGTGCAATGTATCAACAAAAAAAGGAGGAAATTGTATGGTAGCTAGACGTTGGTGGGCAGTGTTGATTGCTGTTGTCTTAGCAGTTGGCGCAATTATTTCAAACATTGTAACATCAGTGAAATCATCAGATTTTGAATTTGTATTTGGTAATGATCGAGAACCTTTTACAGAAGTTGTTAAGGACAAAGGATCTGCAGGTGGTAAAATCGCAGTCATTCATTTGGAAGGAACAATTATGGATTCTGGTTCAGAATTTTTACCAGGATATAATCATCAGAAATTTCTCGATAAATTAGATTATGTGAAGGATGATGCCGGAGTAAAAGGTGTTATTCTACACGTTAATTCACCAGGTGGTGGCGTTGTTGAGAGTGATGAAATCCAAAATAAAGTAAAAGAACTGCAAAAAGCTGGTAAAAAAGTGTATGCATCCATGGGCAATACAGCTGCTTCAGGTGGCTATTATGTTTCAGCACCTGCTGATAAAATCTTTGCACAACCAGGAACGCTAACTGGATCAATCGGTGTAATTATTCAATCGATTGACGTGACTAAACTAGCAGATGAGATAGGAATTGATACAAACACATTCACGAGTGGTAAACATAAAGATATCTTGTCTTCTACGAGAAAAATGACAGAATCTGAAAAAGACATCATTCAATCAATGGTTGATGATATGTATGAAGATTTTGTTGATGTTGTAGCTGATGGAAGAGATATGTCTAAAAAAGAAGTTAAAAAATTAGCTGATGGAAGAGTATATACAGGAAAACAAGCTTTAGAGAATGATTTAGTAGATGAGCTTGGTTCATTAGAAGATTCTATTGATGCGCTAGCAAAAGAAATTGATGTGAAGAACCCACAAGTTGTTGAATATGAAGAAAATGCTGGGCTCATAACAAGCTTTGGTAAACCGTTACAAGGTATGTTCCAACAAGATAAAGATATGGAAAAACTATTAGAAACGTTGTCAAATTCAGATGGTCCTAGAGCAATGTATCTTTATTCAAAATAAGAAAGGAGGCTTAATAGAATATGGCTGAAATTGTGACAGGACAAGCAAGTGAATTCGGAACATCACAAGCAAATCAATCATCTTGTCAAACTAGATCTTTCGCTGGATTTTGGATGCGTTTTTGGGCTTATTTAATTGATCTGCTGATACTTGGAAGTATCAATTCACTGTTAATGGGTCCTTTCAAACTATTTACAAATTTATCTCAGTCGATATTTGGTAGTTGGACGATTTATGGTGTGGTAGCCTTTGTGATTTATTTTGCATATTTTACGTTTACAACTAAGATATTCAAACAAACGGTCGGCAAAATGATTTTGGGAATTGAAGTTGTAAGAAAAGATGGTAAATCACTAACTTGGAGTGACGTTATATTTAGAGAGTGTATTGGTCGTTTTATTTATAAATCATTTTCCATTTTACAATTTTTATATATTGTAATCGCATTTACACCTGAAAAAGAAGGCATTCATGATATTTTTGCACAAACGAGAGTAAAATATCGAATTGAAAACTCAGCTTCATAGAGAAGCTGAGTTTTTATGATATAAAAAATGAGATTATACATGTTTTTGACATTTGAAATATAATTGTAATATTAATATTACATTCTTGTAATGTTGGCCTGTTATACTCATTATGGTTTTAGAGATAAAAGATATCTATTAAATTGTTACTCTATATTACAAAGTTATGAAACATACATAAATAGTTAAATAAAAGAGAGAGAAAAAGTAGAAGAGAGGTTATTGATTTTGAAGAAATTATTTGTAACAGTATCTGCAAGTGCTCTATTAGGATTCGGTACGTTTGCTAGTTCAGTTAGTGCAGAAACAAACTCTGATTTACAAACGAAACAAAATGACATTAAGTCTGAGCGCTCTGAAGTTCAATCGAATTTAACAGATGCTGAGAAACAGATTACAACAGTATTATATGATTTGAAAGATTTAGACAAAAAAATCGATAATGCGTCAGACGCATTAAAAGAAAATAACAAAAAATTAACATCTGTAAAAGATGGAATTGCTAAAAACGAAAAAGAAATTAAATCATTAGAAAAAAATATCGCAAAATTAGAGATAGAATTGAAGAACGTTTTGAATTATTAAAAGAACGTCTTGTTTCTTATCAAAAAAGCGGTGGAAACATTCAATACTTAGATGTTTTAGCTGGAGCACAAGATTTTGATGATTTTGTAACACGTGCAAAAGCAGTAAAAACAATTTCAGATTCTGATATTAAATTAATGGAAGCACTTGAAAAAGATCAAAAACAAGTTGAAAAAGAAAAATCTTCTGTTGATAAAAAGCTCGCTGAAAAGAAAGAGCAAAAATCAGAACTTGAAGGTGTTACACACACAATTAAAGAACAAAAGAAACAAAAAGAAGCTGACAAAAAGTCACTAGCAAATAAAAAAGATGAATTAGAAAATTTAAAAGATTCATTACAAATCAAAGATAGCAAACTAGCATCATTAGAGGCTAATGTTGAACAAAGTATTAAAGATGAAGAAGCAGCAAGACAAGCAGAGCAAGCTACACCGGTAGCGAACTCAAATGATTCAAATGAATCTTCTAATAATTCAAGCTCAAATAACTCAAGTGCAGCTAAATCAACAACACAAAAGTCTGCATCGAAATCAATAGTTAAGAAATCATCGAATAGTTCGAAACCAAAACAAACACCTCAATCAACTAAAAAGAAAAAATCAACTTCTGACGGAAGTGGTTCAGCTAAATCAACACCTTCACAAGCTAGTGGAATAGGTGCAGCATTAACTGCTGGTAACAAATTTATCGGGAATTCAAAATATGTATTCGGAGCAAAAGATCCTTCAAGTGGTAGATTCGATTGTTCTGGATTTGTATCATATGCATTTGAACAAGCTGGTATTAGCGTACCAAGATCAACTGCTGGTTTAAGTTCAGTTGGTACTAAGGTTAGTTATAGCCAAGCGAAACCTGGTGATTTAGTATTCTTCGACACATATAAAAAGAATGGACATGTTGGTATTTATCTTGGCGGTGGACAATTCATCGGTTCACAAGATAGTACTGGTGTAGCAAAAGTCTCAATGTCGAATGTCTATTGGAGCAAACACTTCAAAGGGCATGTACGACGCGTAAACTAATTATGAAATGATATAAGGAACATGAGGTTAGTTATTCTAACTTCATGTTCTTTTTTATTTTCTTAGCAATTCATGATGAGTTCGATTCTCATATTCTTTTAATATTCATGATTTTAATCAGTCTTAATGTACATGATAAACTATCGTATAATCAGCTAACATAGACTTGAATATTATGATACCCTGTATAAAACTGTATAAAATAAGAGGAACTTTCTAAAAAATGAAGAAAAACTTTATTAATTTTTATAAAAAGTATTGTATATTTATACTTTAATATGTATAATGATACCATAAGTTAATTCGGTGCTCCCAAAAATGGGATGTATAAATAAAGAGGGGGATTTAAAATGGCAAATAAAAAAATTGTTTTGGCATACTCTGGTGGATTAGATACATCTGTTTCAATAAAATGGCTTCAAGAAAAATGTGGTTATGATGTGATTGCTCTAGCAATAGATATGGGTGAAAATAAAGATTTAGAAACGGTTCGTCAAAAAGCTTTAGATGTAGGAGCTGTTAAGGCTGTTGTCATTGATGGCAAACAAATGTTAGCAGACGACTATTTAATGCCAGCATTAAAAGCAAATGCATTATATGAAGGTAAGTACCCAGTATCTTCAGGACTAAGTAGACCGCTTATTGCGAAATTACTTGTTCAAGTAGCAGAAGAAGAAGGTGCAATTGCAGTTGCGCATGGTTGTACAGGTAAAGGTAATGACCAAGTTCGTTTTGAAGTATCTATTAAAGCATTGAATCCAGATTTAATTGTTGAGGCTCCCGTTCGTGAGTGGGGTATGACAAGAGATGAAGAGATTGCTTATGCAAAAGAGAAAAACATTCCAGTTCCAATCGATTTAGATAATCCGTTCTCAATTGATGCAAACATTTGGGGAAGAGCTTGTGAAGCAGGTGTATTAGAAAATCCATGGAACGTTGCACCTGAAGAAGCATTCGATTGGACAAATCCAGTTGAAAACACTCCAGATGAGGCTGAGCACGTAGAGATATCATTTGAGCAAGGTATCCCTACACAAATCAATGGTCAAGACATGAATATTGTAGACATCATTGAATATTTAAATGAAGTTGGTGGAAAACACGGTGTCGGTAGAATTGATCACATTGAAAACCGTTTAGTTGGGATTAAATCAAGAGAAGTATACGAAACACCAGCTGCATCTATTTTAATTAATGCACATCAAGAAATGGAATTTATTACATTAACGCGTGAAGAAGGTAAATTCAAAGTTAAAATTGAACAAGAATATGCAGAGCTTGTGTATAATGGCTTATGGTATTCGCCATTACGTAAAGCATTGGATGCATTCATTAATGAAACACAAAGTCGTGTAACTGGGAAAGTTTGCGTGAAGTTATTCAAAGGAAATCAAACAGTTATCCAACGTCAAGCTGCATATAGCATGTATAACGAACAATTAGCAACATATGAAAAAGGTGATATGTTCGATCATAATGCTGCAGTTGGCTTTATTAAACTTTGGGGACTTCCAACAGAGATTTATGCTCAAAATACAAAGAAATTAAACGATGCAAATAAAGTAAATCAATAATGGTATTGTCTTTGTATAGACCATCAAAAGATATGTTAGACGATTGTCTCTTATCTACGTTTGATGGTCTTTATTTCTACATATTATAAACATAGAAAAGAGGTTTTCACTTTGTCAAAATTATGGGGCGGACGTTTTACAAAGCAAACAGATAAATTAGTTGAAGAATATACAGCTTCAATTCAATTTGATCAAAATCTTGTGCATGAAGACATTGAAGGAAGTATAGCTCATGTGTCGATGCTTGAAGCATGTAATATTATTACGACTGAAGAGAAAGAAAAGATTGTTAAGGGTCTCGCGGCTGTACAAGATAAGGTTGAAAAAGGTGAAGTAGAATACTCAGTTGAAAATGAAGATATTCATATGAATATTGAAAAATTATTGTTAGATGAAATTGGTACAGTCGGTGGGAAGTTACACACTGGAAGAAGTCGAAATGATCAAGTAGCAACAGATTTTCATTTATATGTTCGAAAACAAACAGAAAATATGATTGAACTCTTAACAGAAGTACAACGTTCGATTGTGATTCAAGCAGAGGCACATAAAGATACGATTATGCCTGGTTATACGCATCTACAAAGAGCACAGCCTGTATTGTTTGCACATCATTTATTAGCGTATTTCTGGATGTTTGAGCGAGATAAACAAAGATTTGAAGATAGCTTAAAACGCGTGAATTGGTCACCATTAGGTGCAGGTGCTTTAGCGGGGACAACTTTCCCAATTGATCGTGAGCATACAAAAGAAGCATTAGAATTCACGCAAATTTATCCTAACAGTATGGATGCTGTGAGTGATCGTGACTTTGCGGTCGAATTTTTATCGAATAGTTCGCTTGTGATGACACATATTTCACGTATATCAGAAGAGCTTGTCAATTGGTCAAGTCAAGAATTTCAATTTATTGAGCTAGATGATGCGTTTTGTACTGGCTCAAGTATTATGCCACAAAAGAAAAACCCTGACGTCCCTGAGTTATTACGTGGAAAAACTGGGCGTGTTCATGGTAACTTGGTAGGCTTGTTAACCGTCTTAAAAGGTTTACCTCTAGCTTATAATAAAGATATGCAAGAGGATAAGGAAGGTGTCTTTGACACAGTTAAAACATTAGATGGCGGATTGCGTTTACTTGCACCGATGCTTAAAACAATGCAAGTGCATAAAGATAATATGTATAAAGCTGTAGCTCATGATTATTCAAATGCAACTGATATTGCTGACTATTTAGCAGTAAAAGGTTTGCCATTTAGAGAAGCACATGAAGTTATTGGAAAAATTGTCTTATATGCTATTCAAAAAGATCAATATTTACTTGATCTGACTTTAGAAGAATATAAACAATTTAATCCACTATTTGAAGAAGATATCTTTGAAAAACTAGATCCAAAACATGTTGTAAAAGCTCGGAATAGTGCGGGCGGTACTGGTCATGAACAAGTTGAAAAACAACTACAATTGGCAAAAGATATTCTTTCTTAAAATATGTAAAAGATGCATTTCATTAAAAATGGAATGCATCTTTTTGTTTAAAACAACCTAAAATAGGTAATAGTTTTAAGATTAAGTAATCCAGAAGGGTGGCTTATTAATGAACATAGAGAAAGAATTAAAGGATTTAAAACAAGCAGAACAACAAACATCAAATAAAATATTTTCAATGTATTTAAATACAGATCCACGAGATTCCGATCAACAAGGGAATAAATGGAAAATTAATTTAAAAAATGGTTTACGTAATTTTGAACAATATGTAATGGATTCTAATGATAAAGAAGAATTAGAACAATTTAAACAGGTAAAAAAGCGTGTATTGGATTACATTGGAGAAGTTGAAACCGATTTACGAAGAGGATTGATTGTGTTTGCAAGTGCTGATGATTCAGTTTGGTTTGCAGAGCGTGTTCAAGTTCGCCTAACGTCAGAATTTGATTGGATGGATACAGCAAATACTGAACAGCTTGAAGGATTACAAGAAAGATATCCAAAATCAGGTCTGATTTTGGTACAACAAAACGAGATTAAAATTATTGAAACTGAAATGAATGAAATTGAAAATGTAAAACATTATGAACTTGATATAGAAACAGATGACTGGAAAGAACATTTAGGACCACAAAAAGTACGTGGACAAATGGCTCCAGGAGCGCATAATCTCCAAGTAGATAAATTCAACAATCGTTATGAAGCTAACCAACAACGCTGGTACAAGAGTATAGCCCCTCGCCTAGACAAAGGTGCTAAAGATGGTGAGTGGAAACGAATTTATGTACTTGGCGAAAAATCAGCGGCTGAAGAGATTAAAGAACAAATGAATAAAGATGTTGATGATGTGATTCATAAAAATATGTTGAACCATGATGAAAATGAAGTCATTTCAGAAGTCTTTCTATAAAAAAATAGCGAGTTCAAAGTTATCATAAGCTTTGAACTCGCATTTTTTGCTTATAAAGCATGATTATGAACATTCAGGACACAAACCATAAATTTCAAATTTATGATCTTCAATTTGGAAGTTTGCCAATGACTGTCCTAAATTATCCATTGGACATAAATCGATTTCCTTTGTGTTACCACATATTCTACAAATGAAATGATGGTGATGTCCATGCTGACATGTAATTTGAAAATGTTTCTCGCCATTTAATTCAGTTGCTTCTAAAATACCAAGGTCAACATACAAATGTAAATTTCTATAAACTGTATCATAACTAATGCCTTTATAATGAAGCGCCATAAAAGAAGTGACTTCTTTTGCTGTTCGGTATCCACCAGCTTTAATGAAAAAGTCAATAATTGCTTTGCGCCGAGCGGTTGTTTTGTAGCCATGATCTTTTAACAATTGAATGGATGATTCGATATTCATCGAATAACCCTCCTTTTTTTATTCATTTCTACGACTTTGTTCAGACTTAGAATGATTAATAAAATGAAAATTGATATCACTACAATGGTTCCACCAGGTGGGATGTTGAAATAATAGCCACTGATTAAGCCGCCGATTACTGCAATTTCTCCTAAAACAATTGATATGACAACCATCTGCTTAAATCCTTTTGCTAAACGCATTGCACTTGCGACAGGTAATGTCATGAGTGCTGATACGAGTAATACACCGACAATTCGAATAGAAGCAGCAATGACAAGTGCTGTTAAAATAATAAAGATAAAATGAATGCGTTTTGAATGGATTCCAGAAACAGATGCATGTTCTTCATCAAACGAGAGCGCCACAAGCTCTTTATAAAAAAGTAGAATAATCACAAAAACAAGTAGTGCAATAATAAGAATTGTATACAAGTCATTTTGACCGACAGCAGAAACTGAACCAAATAAATAATTAAATAAATCATTATTAAACCCATTGGCTAGTGAAATAAAAATAACACTAAGTCCAACACCACCGGACAAAATAATTGGAATACCGAGCTCTTGATAGGCTTTATAGACACTTCTTAGCTTTTCGATTAATAAAGATCCGATTACAGAAAACCCCAGACCCCCGTAAAACGGTGTAATTAACGGAATCGCAAATCGCTTTTCTAATAATAAACCAAAAGCAATACCAGCTAAAGTAACGTGAGATAAAGCATCGGCTAATAGAGAAAGTCTTCGAACAACGATAAAAGAGCCGAGTAAGGGAGCGATAATACCGATTAATATACCAGTGAAAAATGTATTTCTTAAAAAGTCTAATTGTAAAATATCCTGTAGCATAAGTTCACTCCCTTATTGATGATTATGTTGCACCAGATTAACTGGATGTCCATATAAATTTGATAGTTCGTAATCCGTTAATGCATTATATTTATCTGTATCACCGTGAAAATGTAGTTTTTTATTTAAACAACACACTTGATCGACATGTTGAGTCATCGTTCCGACATCATGTGTAACAAGCAGCAATGTAATACCCTGTTTTCTGTGTAAATCATGTAATAGTTCATAAAATACTTTGATGTTTTTCTGATCAATCCCAACTGTTGGTTCATCTAAGATTAAGAATTCTGGATTTGAGACAAGTGCACGAGCGATAAAGACTCGTTGCTGCTGACCACCAGATAGGTCACCGATATTCTGATGCATGTATTCAAGCATATCGACTTGTTTTAAGGCATGTTTTACTTTTTCTTTATGTTTTTGTTTAAAAAATTTGAAATAGCCAATTTTAGCAGTGAGTCCCATGGAGACAACTTCGAATACCGTTGCTGGGAAACCCCGATTAAATGCATTGGATTTTTGAGAAACATATCCGATTTTATGCCAATCTTTGAATTTTTCAATGGGTTCCCCGAATAATTCAACTGAACCAGAATCTGCTTTTAATAAACCAAGAATAATGCGAATTAATGTCGTCTTGCCACCACCATTTGGACCCATCAACCCCATGAATATCCCTTTTTCGATATTAAGGTCAATATGATCAAGTACAATTTTATCTTCATATATAAAATTGACATCTTTTAAAGAAACAAGATTTCCCATATTATCACTCCTTTTTACTCAGTTGCCTGATCAAGTACGTCTAAATTATGTTTCATCAATTTAAAGTAATCTTGATCTTTTTCGATATCATCGTCTGTAAGAACTTCTAAATTATGCAATTTTAATGCTTTGGCACCAATGTGCTCTTGGATAATTTTCGTTACACGGTCTTTTCCGTTTTGTTCAAAAAGTACATATTGAATGTTATGTTTTTTTGCTGTCTTCGTAATCTCTGAGAGTTCCTTTTGAGAAGGTTCCTTTTCAAACATACCATTTACAGCAATTTGTTTAATGCCATAGCGTTTTTCCCAATAACCATAGGCAGCATGAGCAACGAGAATATGTTTATCTTCTTTTTGTTGTAAGGTATCTGTGAATTCTTCATCTAATGTATTCAGTTTTTTTGTTAAATTTTTGAGATTCTTTTTGTATAATGATTGATGATCAGGATATAATTCGGTTAATTGTTCATACACGATATCAGCTATCGTCGTCATTCGGTTTGGGTCTAACCATACATGAGGGTCATAATCCCCATGGTCATGTTCAGCTTCGTGTGTGTCGTCAGTGTTTTTGAGGAATAATTGTTTATCCTCCCCAATCTCTAAAAAATCGAGATTTTGTTGTTCTAACGTATTAACAAGCGTATCTGTAAAACTCTCTAATCCAGAGCCGATATAAAATAAACCATCACTTTTTGCGATGTTTGCAATTTCTTTGGAAGTAGGTTCATAAGAATGAACATCTACACCTGGTGGATAAATCGATTTTACATCAACTGTATCACCAGCAATTTCTTTTGTAATAAACTCTATTGGATAAACAGAAGTATAAATGACGTTACTTTGTTTGGTTTTGTCAGAAGTACTATTTGTACAACCTGTAAGTAGTACAACTAAAATAATGGATAGAAATAAATAGGATTTTTTCAAAATCGTTAGCTCCTTACTATGTTAATCAGATTTTTTAATCATAACGTAATGATTACGATTTGTAAATAACAATGATTACGTTTTGTCTAAAAACTTTGTAATGATTGATAATAGATGTAATGAGTAGTAAGTTAGGAGAGCAATGGAAAAGGAGATTTGGGTGAAGTAAATGAGTGAGTGGATTCGAAATACCTTTTTGTATTTATCACAAAATAAACAGTTAAATAAATTCGCCAATCGTCACTGGACAACATTTGGAGCCAAAAAATTCGTTGCTGGTAATTCAATTGAGGAAGCAATTGTTAAAATTAAACAATTACAAGAATCAGGATTATCAATTACGGTCGTTCACCTTGGAGAGTTTGTAGAAGATGAAAATAAGGTCAAAAAGGAAACATTAGAAGTCCTTCATTGCATGGATGTTTTATTTCGCGCGGAAATTGATGCTGAGATTTCGGTGAAATTAACTTCTCTTGGATTAGGTGTTTCTTATGAACTAGCGCTCAAAAATATGAGAAACATTTTGGAATATGGAAAAGAAAAAGACATCACAGTAATGATTGATATGGAAGATTATGAAACGTCTTTCGATACTTTAAGACTTTATGTACAATTGTCAAAAGAATATCGTAATATTGGTACAGTTCTACAAGCTCATTTATATAAGACGCTTAAAGACTTGCAAAAACTAAGTGATTCTAATCCATATTTGCGATTGGTTAAAGGAGCATATTTGGAAACTGAAGAAGTTGCTTTTCCGACGAAAGAAAATATTGACGAAAACTATCGCAACATTATTAAATTAAATCTATTATATGGAAACTATACTGCAATTGGTACGCATGATATAGATATCATTGATTTTGTAAAAGATCTAGAAGAAACACATTGTATTTCTCGGGCACAATTTGAATTTCAAATGCTTTATGGAATCAGACAAGATTTACAGCAATCACTACAAAAAGAAGGATATAAGGTTCGTATCTATGTTCCATATGGCAAAGAACGTTATGGATATCAGATGAGAAGACTCGCAGAAAGGCCAGCGAATGTATTTGATCTTGTGAAAAAAATATTTAAAAAAATAGTATGTAAGAAAATTATCATACTTATTCTGAATTTTTTATAGAAACATGCTATACTAAATTAGAATTCCGAACTGGGAGAGTGGTTATATGAGTTTGAAATTGTATACATATCCGTCTTGTTCGAGTTGTCGAAATGCGAAGAAATGGCTGGATGAACATAATCTAGATTATGAAGCGATACATATTATTAAGAATCCGCCGAGCGAAGCGGAATTAAAAGAAATGATTGAGACTAGTGATTTACCACCAAAGAGATTCTTTAATACGAATGGTAAGGTCTATAAAGAACTAGGTTTGAAAGATGAGATTGATTCAATGAGTCTTGAAAAAATGGTGACTTTATTAGCTTCTGATGGTATGCTTATAAAAAGACCTATCGTTACAGATGGTGAAAAAGTAACAGTTGGGTTTAAAGAAGATAATTTTAATGAAAAATGGTTGCAAAATTAAGCGAACATAGTAGAATTATAGATGTTTAGCTTATGTAGAGAATTGTTGCAATAATTAATTTTATTAACGGAGGGATTTTGAATGAATTTACCAGAGAATTTATTATATTCAGAAGAACATGAGTGGATTGAGAAACTAGACGATAATAAAGTACGTATTGGTATTACAGAGTTCGCACAAGACGAACTAGGCGATATCGTATTCGTAGAGCTTCCAGAAGAAGATGATGATGTAGAGGTTGGCGAATCATTTGGTAGTGTTGAGTCTGTAAAAACAGTTTCTGAATTGTACTCTCCAGTGAGTGGTACAGTACTAGAAGTTAACGAAGACTTAGATGATGAGCCAGAAGCAGTAAACGAATCACCATACGAAAAAGCATGGATGATTGTTGTAGAACTATCAGATACTTCTGAACTAGATAATTTATTATCTGCTGCTGATTATAAAGCATTCATTGAAGGCTAATACATTATTGACTACAAAGCTTATTTCTACCGTAGAAATAAGCTTTTTTCATTTTGGCTAAAAATAGTTTGGATGAATTTCTATATCTGAACATGTTAATATGGGTATGTGGAGTATATATGTTGTAATAAGCCTAAGCAGGAGGCGTTTTAAATGGACATAGATTACTCGAAGAAAGTGATTATTGTTGAGGGGCTCAATGATAAAAAGCAAATTGAACGAATGATAACAGAAGATGTAGAAATTATTTGTACGAATGGAACATTAGGTATTAAAAAACTTGATGAACTCATTGAGAACTTTGAGTTAGATGATCGAGATGTTTTTGTAATGGTGGATGAAGATAAGAATGGTGAAGAGTTACGAGCACTACTGAAAAGTGAATTACCTCATGCCGAACATATCTTTATACAGAGAGATTTTAAAGAGGTAGAAAAAACACCACATTATATACTCGCCAATTTGCTTTGGGCAAAGCATATAGAAATTGATCCAATCTATTTACGTTAATTGACTGAAATCAGGTGATAGCAATGATTGAAATTACGGAGCAACAAATTGAAGAAAATGATTATTTCTTATATATTCATACACCGTTTTGTGGTACTTGTCATCTTGCAAGTTCGATGTTAAGACAAATTGAAGCAGCTCACAAAAAAGATATATTTTATGATATGAATGCATCATTACATGAATCCTTCATGCAAGAAGAGCAAATTGAAAGTGTTCCTTGCTTATATATTAAAAAAGATGGCGAAGTGAAAAAGAAAATTTATACATTCCATTCGGTGCCTAATATTTATACGTATTTATTAGAATATAACCCACAGATTTTAGGGTTACACGATTCAATTTGACAAAGTCATCATAAAGTGTAAAATAGATATAAACTTATGAACGTAAACTGTAATTAGTTTTGAATAAATAAACGTATATAATACTCTTATCGAGAGCGGTGGAAGGAATGGCCTGATGAAATCGCGGCAACCTACAGCATTGTAAGGTGCCAACTCCTACAAGGTAAATACCTTGAAAGATGAGAGAACTAAAAGACAAGAAGTGATAGCGTCTTTCTGTTCTCTAACAAGCAGAAGACGCTTTTTTTAATATAAAAATCTATGAAAAGTTGAGGTGAATAAAGTGATTTCAATTGAGGGCTTAACCAAAACATTTTTTGCTAAAGGGGATTCGATTCATGCAGTTCAAGATGTTAATTTGCAAATAGCTGAAGGTGAGATATTTGGAGTGATCGGTTATAGTGGGGCCGGAAAAAGTACCTTTATACGTTTGTTAAATCGATTAGAAGAACCTACAAGCGGAAAAGTGTTCATAGGAGAAGAAGAAATCACGACATTAGAAGGAAAGGACTTACGTAAAGCTAGACAAAATATAGGAATGGTCTTTCAGCATTTTAATATATTATGGTCAAGAACGGTGAGAGAGAATATTAGCTATCCATTAGAGGTGAATCGTGTACCGAAAGCGGAACGAAAAGCTCGTGTAGAAGAACTAATAAAATTGGTCGGCTTAGCAGACCGAGCGGATCGTTATCCATCTGAGCTTTCTGGTGGTCAGAAGCAACGTATTGGTATAGCAAGAGCTTTAGCGAACAATCCAAAAGTTTTGTTATGTGATGAAGCAACCTCAGCTCTTGACCCTGAAACAACGAATTCAATTTTAGATTTGTTAATTGAAATTAATCAACATCTAGGATTAACAATCATTATGATTACGCATGAAATACAAGTCATTCGGAAGATTTGTAAACGTGTAGCTGTGATGGAAGACGGAAAAATTGTCGAAGAAGGCGATGTGCTGTCTGTATTCTCAAACCCACAAAAAATTGTTACAAAACGTTTTGTTGAACAGGTGATGGAAAATGCAGATGAAGAAGCGGATACGGAAGAATTATTAAGTCAATTTACGAGTGGTAAAGTTATGCGCCTTCACTTTATTGGTGAGAAGGCAAATGAAGCTCTTATTAGTAATGTGTGTATAATATATAATGTTGATATTAGTATTCTACAAGGGAAAATATCTCAAACACAGAGAGGACCTTATGGGACCTTGCTGATTCATGTTGATGGAGACCGAGAACGCCTCGAACAAGCAGCTACATATATGATTGATTCTGCAAATGGGGAGGTGGTCCAAGATGTTGGCAGAATTTCTTGAAGACATTGATTTGGAAAGTTTAACAACAGCAATAAATGAAACGTTTTATATGACGATACTTGCACTTCTAGGAACATTTATTATCGGAATTGTTCTTGGTGTATTATTATATTTAACGGCAAGAGATGGTTTGCATCAACAAAAAGTAATTCATTTTATTGTAGCTGCAATAGTCAATATATTTAGGGCTATTCCATTTATTATTTTGATATTGTTACTTTTCCCATTTACAGATTTAATTGTTTGAACAATTTGTGTACCAACTGCTGCATTACCATGACTCATTCTTGCTGCCGCTCCATTTTATGGTAGACTAGTAGAAATCGCTTTAAATGAAGTCGATAAAGGTGTCGTTGAAGCGGCAAAAGCAATGGGATCGTCGACAATAAGAATTATTTTTAGAGTTCTGTTACCAGAATCTATGCCAGCACTTGTTTCAGGCATAACGGTAACTGCGATTACTTTAATCGGTTATACGGCAATGGCAGGTGTAATTGGTGCTGGAGGTCTTGGAGATTATGCTTATTTCTATGGTTTCCAAAGACGGGATTTCAACCTTGTGTTCATCTGTACTATTTTAGTTGTGATTATTGTCTTCTTATTCCAGTTTATCGGTGATTTTATAACTCGTAAATTGGACAAGAGATAAAATATATATAATAGGAGTGTAGAAATGAAAAAGAAGCTTAGTATTGCCCTTATTGGATTTTTTGTTTTATTATTAGCAGCTTGTGGTGGTAAAGAAGAGAAAGAAGATACAATTAAAATTGGTGCTTCAAGTACGCCCCATGCAGAAATTCTAGAGCAAGCAAAACCAATTTTAGAAGATGAAGGTATTAAGTTGGAAATTGAAGAGTATCAAGACTATAATTTGCCTAACGATGACGTGGATAGTGGCGATATTGATGCAAACTTCCACCAACATATCCCATATTTAGAGCAAACGAACAAAGATACTGGATATGATTTAGTGAATATTGGTGAGATTCATATCGAACCAATGGGTATCTATTCTAAAAATATTAAAAGTAAAGACGACATTAAAAAAGGTACAGAAGTTATCATGAGTCGTAGTGTTGCTGATCATGGTCGTATTTTAACACTATTTGAAGATGAAGGCCTTATTAAATTAAAAGATGGTATTGATAAGGATAGCGCTGAAACAAAAGATATTACAGAAAATAAATTGGATTTAGATTTCAAAGCAGATGTTGATCCTGGTTTACAACCAGAAATTTACGAAAAAGAAAAAGATGCACTCGTTGCAATTAATACGAACTATGCAATTAAAGCAGGCTTAAAACCTAAGAAAGATTCAATCATTATTGAAGATGATGATTCTCCTTATGTAACTATTATCGCAACAACGAAAGACAAAAAAGATGATAAAAACTTGAAAGAACTTGTAAAGGTATTACACTCTAAAGAAATTCAAGATTTTATTGATAAAGAATATAAAGGTGCGGTCGTACCTGTTAAAGGTGAATAATAATAAAAGCGTTGGCATTGAGCATAA
>Ga0079226_10001710_pt1 | contig 16843 bp, 28 predicted proteins | sample Poulit2014_FD_76345 | JGI IMG/M metagenome (GOLD analysis project Ga0079226, IMG submission 76345) | Agricultural soil microbial communities from Georgia to study Nitrogen management - Poultry litter 2014 | ecosystem: Environmental > Terrestrial > Soil > Agricultural land | place: USA: Georgia...
AGTTCAAGGTGTTCCCGGGAAAATTCCTCAGGGTCTTCAATGTCTGTGTAGTAGTAGTAGAGTAATACTTGATATTCCATATTCGATTTCCACCTATCAATTATATTTGCAGGATATACCTGAATAGGATTCAAAGCCTGTTATTAAAGGCTTCTGAAATGGCTTGTACATGCTTTTGTGCATGCTTTCCGCTATTTCAGATTTTCGGACACGTCCAACATAAGATTACTAAACTTTGTGGAAGCATCCTTTTTCATTGTCTTTGTCATCTTGGCATATATGTCCATCGTGGTGTTTAATGAAGCATGGCCCAGGCGCTCTTGTATCTCTTTGATGTGCACCCCGGCTTCAATCAATAAGGCCGTATGGGTGTGCCTCCATGAGTGTGAGGACAATGATTTATTTATACCAGTGTGTGACAATAACTGTCTCATTCTATCATTTATGAGAGTCACTGTTAAGGGATAACCGTCATTACTGGCAAAAATAAAATGGTGGTCCTTGTACACTAAATCATTTTGTTGTTTCATATTCTCCTGGTCTGCCTGGTGGTCCTTTAACACCTTTAATACAAATGGATCTATACTTATAGTACGAACAGACTTTTCTGTTTTGGGTGTGAACAATTCAAATTTTTTACGGTTATTGCTTATGTTATGGATTGTCTTTGTTACTCGAAGCGTTTCAGCTTCAAAATCAATATCAGACCATTTTAAGCTTCTTAATTCCCCGACACGCAGGCCACTATATGCAATCGTAGTAAATAATGGGAAGTCATTATAAAGGCCATGATTTTTAGCGGCTGTCAAAAACGCCTCTAATTCATCCTTCTCCATATAGTTATAAGCGGTTTCCTCATTTTCTATATCTTCCACTGTCTGCTTAACTTTTGGTAGCTTCACACCGTCACAAGGAGACTGATTGATTAATTTTAATTTCTCTTTAGCGTATTGGAATACCATCTTACAACTAGTATGAATGATTTTCACATGGTTTACACTGTGCTGCTTTGCCATGTCATTTATGAATGTCTGATAGTCATTTTCGGTAACACGCTGCACCAATGGATTGTTAAGCGCAGTAATCAGCTTCTTTAATGCTTGCTTCCGCATTTTCAGGGTACTTTCCTTAACGTCCATGCTGTAAGTATCTATCCATGCAGTTGTAAGGGCTTCTAGGGTGAGATTGCTCGGCTCTATGTATTCGCCCTGGTGGAATTGCCTTTCAATCAATGCAGCAGCTAGTTGTGCATCCTTCTTTGTACGGAAACCGCCTTTACTGATCTGTTTATCCTGGCCAGTGATCGGATCTTTCCCCACGTACACACGATAAGTGTAGGTTTTCCCTCTTTTATAGACAGCCATTTAATCACCTTCATAGCCGTAGTAGCTTTTTAAGAAGTCTCTGTAAAACGTTGTTTCTTCATCAATATGTTTTAACATTTCTTCATCAGAAGAGCCTATATATTTATCTTTATTAGTATTTAATCTATTGATTAATACAAGCAAAGTAGCCATGTCTTTTTCTTCAGCTTCCTGTAAAAACCAAATAGTATTACTTAATAAGTGATTTTCTACAAATGTAAACTTGCTTTTAGACAACTCTAATAATATCTTACTCAATCCTTCGTCTTGACTTTTAAACTTTTCTTTTTCTTTCTCTAAAATTTCTTTACTTAACTCTTTCTGTTCTGCTTCATTTAAATCTTTCAAGGCTTTATTTCCAGTAGTTAAGTAGAGCATTGTAACATCTAACTTATTTGCTAACATATCTAATGTTCTGGCACTAGGGCTATATCTATTATTTTCAAGATCCCCCAGATAAGAACGGGAAATTCCTATCTGCTTAGCTAGTTGTTGTTGAGTAATCTTTTTTTCTTTACGTATCTTCTTAATATTCTCTCCGATAGTCATATTTCCACCACCTTATAGATAGATATTACCATAAATGACGTGAATACTAAACATTTTCTTGACATGACATTTATGTCCATGTATCATAATAATTGTAATGACGTGAATACCTTTCAAAAAGGGGGCGAGATGATGGATATGAAGGTGGATTATCGTATGATTTTAAAAGCAGGTCGAATTAATAAGAAGTGGACACAACAGGAGGTGGCCGACAGGGTTGGGATTTCTAGAAGTTATTACTCCGATATTGAAAACGGTAGAATAATACCAAGCGGGAAGATATTATTTGCCATTAATGAGGTGATCCCTATTTTTTTACCTTTCAATGACGTGAATACCATTCGTAAAGAGGTGAGAGAAAATGCTTAATGTGGAAATAGATGAAAAGATGGTCAGGGAGCTGATGCAGAAGGCAATAGATGAACGTGTAGAGGAGCTTTCTAAAGAAAAGTATTTCCTAACCTATAGCGAACTTTCTTCGTATTTGAATATCAGTAAGCCAGTTATCGAGGACCGCCTTATAAAAAACGGTTTGAAGTATTACAAGGTTGGCAGCAAGTATTTATTTAAGCGTGATGAAGTCGATGCTTTCCTGGATGAAATCACTTCACAAATGAACATGACTAATAATGATTTGAAGTTTTTCGAGAAAATAAAAAATTAAATGGAGATGATTTTAATGAATAAGAATCAACTAATTGAACAGATTAATGCAAGTATCGAGGAAAGAGTAAACGAGTTTGACGCAGCTGCAATGGAATACCTTGAAATTAAAGAGAATAATGAGGATGTACTTATAACTGGTGGTATGACCTTCATGCAAGAGATGAGCGAGGATATTAGTAAATTGCTTCATATTCGTTCAAGGATTAAAGATAATCTGGAAGCTCTGGAGTATGACGAAGAAACGATAATCGAAGAGCATGAGGAAAATTGTATTTTTGAAATGGATGTGGCTGCAATGGATTATCAAGATTTTCTTACTGAACGTTCTTTCGAGGAGGTGAAGTAAACTATGACAACAATTAAAAGTATCATCCCGGAGATAACCTACCTTACAGGTGCCACTGCCGCCATTATCGGCATGTGGTCGTTCATGAACTGGCAGATGGCTCTGATATTCGCTGGGGCGGTATTGATCTTGGCTTCCAATTATCTGATGGAGGTTATCGGTTATGAGTAGATACGATGAAATCCTTGAAGTCAGGCGGATGAATAAGCTATACGAATTACTAGAAATCACACAACGGAACGTCGCAACGGCAGAACGAATTGATAAGCGATTGGAAGCAATCAATGAAGAGATGGCACAAGAGCGCAAGGAGGACAACAGATGACGTTTCAAGAAGCACTAGAGGTTATTTATGCAGATGACACTGGAATGATTCATGAAGCTATGGGGGCTATATCATTCTTTAAAGAGAACGTACTGGAACTAGAGGACTATGAAACCGACCAGCTATTTGAAGTAATGCAATATATCCACACTAATAAATTGGGGGAATTGAAGTGAATAAAATAATGACTAAAGAACAGGCAGAAGCACTAGCAATGAGAACATCCACAGTGATGCGTAACTTGCGATTACAGAACAATCTGTACGACTTCTTGCCCGACCCTAAGCGAGCATCAAAAGACGATGTACTGATGGCTTACAAGCGCCTGTATGAAGCGCTCGACAATGTATTTGACATCAACCAGGGACTGGAAAGCGAACTGGATGATATTGCGCTTGCATTATACGACCTGGGCGATCAACTGGAACAATAAAAAAGCCGATACATCAAATGTACCGACTCCACCTATAAATAGTATACCAAAAATAATACCCGGAGTGAAATCCGGGTTTATTAATTAATATTGCAATCCATCTGAATCTAATAATTTATCAATCAGTTCCTGAGTTTCTTTTGTATAACGGTCATGAACCTCTTTATCTACTTGCCCATTAGCATACCGTGTTTTAATGGTCTGGATCTGAATCTTGAGCTTATTGACCATGTAACCATTGATGAAAGTATCAATATATTCACGATCATTATCATCTAACTCAATTTTACGGAAGTATTTCTTATTGTCTGTGTCAGTTAGGTGATAGTTAATGTCGTTTATTGGGAAATCGTAGTACTCATCATATGAAATTCCTTGTTTGTCGAAATGCGTCATGATGTTGGGGGAAGTAGCACTAAAAGCGGCAAGCATACTCTGGTCTTCCTCAAAATCAGTTACTTCACGTTTTTCAATAGGTAAGTCCACACCCGGCAAACTGTTGATGTCAGAAATATATTTATTAAATTCCCAGTCATTTTTAGCGAGTGCATCCAAGTAGTCAGTCACGAAATCAACGGTAGGGAAACTTCTATTGGCATTTTCAACGCCGGAAATATACCCCTGAGATTTACTTATTCTTTCACCTAGCTCGCTGGCAGACATTTTTTCACTATTAGTTTTACGTAGATTCTTCAAATAGTTACCAAGAGCCTTTTTAGCTTTATCATCATTCATGCTTTGTCCCTCCTATATGTAGTTGATTGAATATTATCATACCATAGAGATAAGGACTAATAAACCCTTAATATATAAAAATAGTACTTGATATAATTACTATTGTGTGTTTAAATAGGTATTAAGTAATAAAAGTACTAAAAATTTATATATAAAACCTTATATTAAAACCTTTGGAGGTGAAGGATATGGAAAAAGAATTACTCACTACTAAAGAAGCAGCCGAGTATCTCAGAGTCAGCATGCCACAGATTTATAAACTGGTGAGACAAGAAAAAGTACCATCCATCAGATTGGAGGATAAGATCCTTTTTAGAAAAACAACTTTGGATGCCTTTTTGGATAGTCTCGAAAAACAAACATCATGATTTAAGCAAAAAAATACACCTACTGCAATAGGTGTAAATGAGGTCGAGTAATTGAGTTATCTTCATATTCAATTATAACCCTCCGACAACAAAAAGACAAGATTGGAGGTATTTTTAATGGCTGAAATCGAACTTGATAATGATATAGAAGTCAATTTCACGGTATTCAAAAATGAATACTCCGGGACTCCAACAAAAAATGCTGAAGTGAAATTCAGCAAGCTCCTTACATTTCTGGATACTCCACATATCGGAATTAAGAAGAGTAACGGCTGCTTTGTTGGTGGCACTGTAAAGGAATGGCGCAACAATAATAATACAGTGGATCGTTCCATCCTTACGGTTGATATCGACGATATGCCGGCGGACATAGATATGTTCAGTGAAATATCCAGCCGTTTCTATTACGGCTTTGCACTGTACCCGACACACAATTACACACCAGAAAAACCACGGTACAGGCTGCTGATACCACTGGATAAGAGTTACAAACTGACACCGGATACCTACCGGGCAGTCATTCAATATCTTTGTAAAAAGGTGCTGGGCATCGATTATTATGACGCTGCCAGTGAGGTGCTCTGCCAGGTGATGTTTTTTCCCACTACTGAACACCCGGAGCATTATGAACTGGTCTACCAGGATGAAGAGGTATTTACCATCACTGAACAATTTATAGATGCTGCCCGGACGTACACAGGCGCAGGTGGTGAAGGGTTCACTGTCACATACGACAAGAAGCCGATATCCGGCGTCCAATGGGAGAAAATCCTCTCTCCTAAGGCAGAGGGAGAGGGCAGAAACGAATCCATGACGAAGCTCACAGGCAGCCTGTTACGGCGATATGTGGATGTGGAACTGGCTTACTATCTAACGAGGTTATGGAATGACCATAATCATGAGCCTTTGGATTTAAAAGAGTTTGATACAACATTTGGCAGCATATTAGGTAAAGAAATGGAACGCAGAAAGGGGGCGAGGTAATGACGAAAATCGAAATGCCGGATGAAGTGAAAGATATTATAAAAGAAGAATCGGATAATTCAAACAAATATCCGGAAATTCCTCTCCCTTATGTTATTCATAAAAGTGAATTGCATCAGCAAAAGGAAGAGAAAGCAAAGGGTGAAGTTGTTGGATATAGTTACCAGCGAATCAGCCGTGACATTCCACGAATAAAGCATCGCTTGGAAGATATCGAGAATGGTAACACTTATTACTCTCTGGAATTTGAAGATATCAAACGGAAGAGCAAGCGCACCATACAAGTGGAATCGGAAGTAATATCGCAGACAAGAGAGATCCTTCAACTTTCTAAAAAAGGGTTCTCTATTAAACAAACTAATGCTCCGGATATTATCAATTATCTTGATTTATACGAAAGTCGGAATGATATAAAAATCAAAAAAGCTGTCTCCAGGTTAGGGCATATCAAAGGTGAGTTTGTTCATCCGGCGCTGAATACGGAATACGAATTGATAACAAATGTACCAGAATACCAGCGGTTGGCAGAAGCGTTTAAACCAAAAGGCACATTGAAAGAGTACAGTGAAAATGTTTTCCCACAACTCGATAACAACCGTGTGGCACTGTTTTATGTATATTCCAGTCTGGCATCCATGCTATTAGAACATCACAACGTGGAGCCGTTTATTGTGGATATCAGCGATAAGACTTCAACAGGTAAAACTGCACTTCTAAGGCTGGCAGCAAGTGTATACGGTGATTACAAAAAGCTATCAGCAACGTGGAATACGACCAAAGTAAACATTGAACGCCGGGCATCATTTCTAAATTCTTTTCCTTTACTTCTGGATGATACGCAAAAAGGAATGGAGAAAATCATCAAAGATACGATTTACCATTTCTCCAGTGGCGAGGAGAAGGGCAGGGGTAACACAAAAGCGATAGACGAGATCAAACGATGGAATAATATTCTGTTATCCACCGGGAAAACTCCATATCCTCATACACTGACAATAAAGGCGGTGCAGGAGCCCGAGCGGTAACTATTGAAGCTCCACCATTTGAAGAGATTAACTTCAAGAAATTGTATGCGGGCATGGAAGATTATCACGGAAGTTTGGCGCTTGCATTTTACGAGCAATACCAGGCTGATATCGACTACTACAAAAAGGCGTTTCGTGATTTTGAATCCGACTTCATTCAAAAAGCTGGAGATAACGAAGTGGTGAAACGGCTGGGGCGTTCCTTTGCGATTATCAAACTGGCCGGGCTGGTGCTGGATAACGTACAGGGATTTGCGACGGATTTTGACGGTGTATGTGAATACGTGTACCAGGATATGCTTGAAAATAATAAGGCAATAGACAAACCGAAGCAAGTACTCGATGAAATCCTGGAAGATATGGATGCCAACCGTGCATATCTGGTGACTGAAGGCCATGACGTTATACGTGCTGAGATTCTAGGAGCGATCAAAGCGGAATATGTGGGCATCTCTTCCAAATATCTCACTGAGAAGCTGGGGCATGAGAAAGCTGCTCTTGTAAAGGAGTGGTATAGAAGGGGATATTTATCGACAGATGCCGATAGGATGCAGAAAACTGTCAATGTCAATAATCAAAAGTACAGAATGTACGCTATTAATATTTTTATCGCCAAAGAACTGGGATACAACTTCACTACTGGCATGACAGACAGATCAGGACGTGAAAATAGCTATTCATTCAAGTAGTGGGATGGTTCACCCCACTTTCACCCCACTAGATTTTAGAAAATGGGGTGGAAAAAAGGAGCTATAAACGTTGGTACTAAAGGGTTTGTAAAATATCCACCCCATTCACCCCATTAACTCCAGTACCCCTATCTATATTATAAAGAAAAATGAAAAATGCTAGTAATCATCCATATAGTAAGTACCCTTTAAAAAAGTGGGGTGATTGGGGTTAATGGGAACAGCATCGGATAAACCCCCTCATATCAAGGGTTACAGGATACCCCGTTTTTGGGAATAGCAAAAAATAAATGGGGTGGAGTGGGGTGGAATACACCAACGATAAATGGATTGCCTGGAGAGAATCATATCTGCCTGGTGCAGATAAAGCAAAGAATCACAAAGTAATTGCACAGGGGAGCTTCAACCTTGTAATGGCACGTACGAAGAATTACATGAAGTATATAAAACGAAATTGGAATAAGTAAAGGAGCAACCAACATGAACCTTACTAAAATCTACACTGACATACTGGATCATGTCTATATCTACGGCCGGTCCAGGCTCAAAAGCAACCGTTACAATTTATCAGATGGCACCACTATAGCTGGCTGGTTCACTCTTGAAGAGCTGAAAGTTTCCAAGACTGTTGTGGAACATGTCTACAAAGCTCATACAGGCACTGCAGACGTACCGGATGCCTTCTATGAACAAAGTATCGAACAGTGATTCATACGCACTACAGACGCTCCTAAGGGTCACCCTGTGTGGTTCAGTGGTGGCTATGGCTGCGAGTATCCGGCAATCACGCTAACTGGTGCTGTCATCCGGGAATACAGGGATGCCGATAAAGTAAAGGATCTGTGCTTCAGATTAAAGACACCGAAGGACGTGATCATCATGCAGTAGAAACAGATTGACCGCATATAAATTTATAAGGGAGATGGAAGTTTATGATTACAAAGGATTTTCCAGTATTGAAAGCAGAGCGAGTGAATGCGCTGCAGCTGAGGGTGTGGTGTGAGCATTGCAATAGTCACCATCAACATGGATTAGGAAATGGTCATAGAATCGCACATTGCGTATCTGAGGAGTCACCTTACAGAGAGACGGGTTACATCATTGAAGAGCAGGGGAATACACCGCACACTTCTTATGTCACAGACGAGAAAGGCATTGCACTGGTGACGCTGGACCTAACCGATTGCTGGTATAAGTTGTCTTCCAGAGGGAAAGCCAAGCTGCAGATGTATATCAATGGTCATACGATGTTCGGCATTCTCTATGATTACGAAATATCAGTGTGCAATGTCAGCGCAGAAGCAACCTATATGAATATCAAAGTGCCCGGCAATCATGCAACGGAATTGATTGAGCAGTTCCGCAATCTGATTAAGGATGAGAGAAATATCATTGATCGTAACGACAGAGGTTCAGTTAAATATTATGTTCCTGCCGCGATGGAAGCATAAAAAAATAGACTAACCTCATGACAAGATCAGTCTACTACACTATATGCTCTTCGTACCCGGTATTGATTACACATTCAATATAACAACTATATCATATTTAAAGGCGGGGTGGGCATATTGGTTAAGGTCGCAGAGGATTTATTTGTACCACGGGATGACATGGGCATCCTGGAACAGATGACAGAATACGAGATGAAAATTTATTATAATCCCTTCCATCATCAAAGCATGATTGAGGATTACGAGGAAAGCATTACCGATCTGTATTACAAGAGTTGTGGATATACAGACTTCGATGATGTATTCGGTATCTCTCTCAGGTCGCAACCGGTCGATATACTGGCAGATAAAATCATTGGTCTCAGGAACGCTAAGGATGCACTGGAGCGGAAGTATACAAGGCATAAGCAACTACTGAATAGGTTCATGCAGAAAGTCACTCCGGCAGAGCGACAGGTGATTAAACGCTATTTCAGAGAGCAGTACCATCAGGATTATATTATCCAGCATCCAATCATCCATCAGATGAAGCAATCATTATATGTGGTGGAGCATCATGATCGTAAGGAACGAGAACGGCAACGGGTTCAGGAGAGGTTACACGGAAAATATGCAATTAAAAACAAAGGAGATAATTAATTATGGCTACAGATACAAAACGAAATGTGAATACAATATTTAATGATGAGGTTGTCGCCAAAGTCAAAGGCAAGGCTGAGCACACGGACCACTTCAAAGAATTATCGGAACGACATGGACAACTTGAGAGAGAGCTAAAGATGCTGAATGGCACGGCAGACTTCCTTGTGAAGAAGGATGCATCTAAGGAACTGGATGAAGTGACTACACAACTCGAGACACTCATTGAAGAACAGGGGGAGACTCCTGACTTCAGCATCAGTCCTGCCGTCATAGATGAAATGGCTGCCAGCTATAAAGATGAAGTAGGACCCATTCGGCAGTCAGTAGAGGATGAATATAATACATTGCTCAGCATGCTTGACGATGTGGCCGATCAATATGAGAAGGTACTGGGCCATCAATATAAAGCCGTGGTGCTCAGGACACAACTCAATACAACAAAGAACCTTCTGAGCAATCCGGATAATACTTCCTTGCCTCAGCATTACGATGTAAAGAGCTACACAGAGCCCGGCACGTTCGAGAATGACAAGGATGTTCATAAGACAGTAAGCAGACTGAAGGCACGATTGAACACAGTAATTAAATCCAATAATTATAAAGGGGAGAAATAATATGTTGCTATCTAAAACTGTACCTACATTCAAAAGGCAAGACCACAACCTGGAGGACGTTGAGAAACGACTGAGTCAGACACTGACTACTGACCTCTATAATCTCTGGGTGGAATATATGAGCGCCATTAGAAGAAGTCGTGTGGAGTATGAAGGTTATGCAATCAACAAACGTTATCTCAAGGGGATGCATGAAGCGCACCCGAGCAATCCGCAGACAATGATTGATATGCAGGAAGGACATGACAAGGCACTGCATCGTTATGAGAAGGCACAGAATCGCATAGCTGACGCAGAGGATAACATACAGAACGTAATAGAAGAAAAAACATTGACGGATGAGGAAGTAAAGTATATTTCTGATCTCAGAGCCGATGTAGACAAGAAGGATAAGGAGATTGCCGGACGTGTGAACAAACATATCAAAGCCATCGAGAAGTTGCTGGAAGAAGAATATGAAAATGTATATTCGGATATGAGATATCTTCATAAACTGGACAGGTTAAACAAGAACATTCATATGTATACAGGACTAAAATCAGAGAAACCATCTGTCCGGATTCCTAATCTTCAAAGCGAAACAGGAAAATCTGTTACTGCATTAGAGGAAACACTGAAGTCAGTTGATGGAAAGTAAAAACCAGGAAAGAGCAGGAAAGAAGAAAACAGGAAAACAATATTTCCTGAAAACATAAACACGAACATTAAATATAATAAGTCCCCCATCGTTCGTAACGGGTCGTACATTAAACGTCGGGAACCGACGCTGGCAGTATTCTGTAGGAAATTTCTAAATAAAAGCTGAAAATCACGTATATTCATTAGTATAAAGGTATAAAAATAAATTAAATTCATTAAGGAGGGATATATATATGGGTAAACCGAGATTACTGGTGGATAACGTAAAGGGGAATATGAACAAAGCAGACATTGAAGCAAGAAAAGACGCTGAGCAACGTATGACAGAGCTCTCTCCGATTGATACAGAGCCGCCTGAGCACCTTGACGAGATTGCCCAGGCAGAGTATAGAAGAATCGTGCCATTGCTTCAGGAACTGCCTATTGCTGCCCTGGACTATGCGCAAACTAGTGCATACTGTCAGTTCTATTCAAACTGGGTACAGGCGACCGCACAGATGAAGGATGAGGACATGGTGATAACCACTGCACATGGTGTAAGGACTAATCCACTTATCACCGTGCAGCGAGATGCTCACTCATCCATGCAAAGCATAGCGCAGAAAATGGGACTGACAATCGATAGCAGATTGAAAATCATGACACCGAAGAAAGAAGAGCAGAATAACGATCCTTTTAAGGATTTCATGAATGAACAGTAATTGCAGATAACAGGGGGCTTTGACAATGGCAATGACATTCAGATGTTTCAAGCGCAAAGGTGTTGAACAGGAAGTAATTTCAAAGTGTGGAATTGATACTGCAGAATATAAAAATGATGTTGTCATACAGAGCCTGTTCTCCCACTTGAATTATATGAAACTAAATTATGATGATGCAGCATTTAATAGAGGTTTGGGAGTTATGATCAATACGATAAAAAACTACATTGGAGATGATGGAATATGACCAAGGCGACAGGATACGCAATAATCTATGGAGTGCCTGATAGCGAGGGTATAATTTACGATAAGGGGTGTCTGGATAATGTGGACTTATCAGAAGTTAAAGCGACTGACAGTAAAAGCAATCCGATATCGACAACTAAACACCAATCCCTGAAATTGGAAGTCGATAATAAAGGATTGAAATTTACCACATATCTGCCGGATGGGTTGACATACAGCAGGGATGCCATTGAGAATATCAGGAACGGCAATACTCTGGGTGTGGAGATTTACGCTGATAGAGTCGCAACAGGGCTTCATGTCACTAAAGTGAAGAGGGTGAGGGGTATCATAATCACACCTTCCGCAACCGGTAAGTACTCCAGCATCAAGCTGGTGGCCGATGCGAAAGGTCTGCATGAAATGAACGATGTGGAGTATATGAAAGAGAAAGAAAAACTTAAGCTGGAACTGGAATTAATGTAAAAAGTTAATGACTAAATATTGTAAAAATGTTATAATAAGGATGCAGGGAAACCTGCACCATGCTTCGACTTCTTTTCAACATATTGCTTGTTTGTTCTCACTAGGTACGACTCCTTTAAAAGAACAGTTAGATTTTAAAATTTAATTGGATCACACCGACACCAGACTTAGATACCCTGGTGTTTTTTTAATTCCACAATTGGGGTATGATATATCTGAAAGAGGGTGTGGATATGGAACTCAATATAAATGAGCATTACATAATTTTAAACCAACGTCTGCTACATGACATGGTCACCGGAAAAAATGATAAAGATGATACTGTCTATTACACGGTGGAGGATGATTTGATTAAAAACTACTATGCAGAGATCAATGATGCACCTGGATCAATTTCAGGTATGATGACAGCGATGGAACTGAGCGAGACATTATTATTTAGTCAATTTGAGTGATAAATATAAATTGAAATATTTTTACATATATAAAATGTCTGTTTTGAAATATACGATGATAGATAGTGAAAGTGTCAAAAGTGACCGCATAGGAAGCCTTCAGAAGGGCGCTTAAGAGTTCGATTGATAGATTGGTCGTAAAATAGCGAAAATCCCTGTATGGGCTTTACTTAATGTTCTGGAGGGTATAGACATGAGCGTGCTACATAACAGGATTAAAAATGAAATACTTAAAGACCATGAGCAGAATAATTATAAAAAAGCGCACATGATGCCGTTAAGGGATAAGTATGACCTGCCAAAGTCTGTACAAGCGAAATGTAAAAGAGTTGCTAAACGATTAAGTGATGATGATGATGATTTCCCTTATATTGTGGAGTGTTGGATTCAGGGGGAAACTGTAATGATGGGGTCTAAGCCGTTGTGATTGATAATAATCTATTAAGCACTTCATTATAAAAATAACTTTTGAAAAGGGGATATATCATGAATTATTTTTTGTTATTGTTGTTAATAATATCTTGGGTCTTCATTTCTTATCTTTATATTAATTATAAGAGGGTTCAAAGAGAGTTAGAAATTTTACATAAGAAAGATAGGACGCTAGAAGAATTAAACTTTTTAGATTTGGAAAAACAGATTGAAGAGAAAACTCAGTCATTAAAAGATATTGAAATTGACATAGGAAACGCAAATCATAAACTTTCAAAAGTGTACGAAGAAAGAGAAAGAGTATATGATTTAATAGATCATAAAAGAAGGGAAGTTAAAAACTTACAATATGATATTGATATCCTTAATGAGGATATAGAAATGCAGGAGTTCGGCATATATAAACCCCGTTATAAATTTGCATCAGCGTTAGTCTATAAGGACACCTTACATGCTATTAGAGTTAGTCAAAAGCAGATGATTAAAACTAAAACTGCTGTTTCGTTTAATAATAATTGGACTGTGAACGGAAGTAAGACTGAAGGCAAGAAGATGACTAATAGTAATATAAAACAAATATTACGTTCTTTTAATAATGAATGTGAAGTATTAATTAATAAGGTAACGTATAAAAACTTTGATAGTATAAAAAATAAAATAATAAAGATATATGATGATTTGAATAAACTTAATAAAACACAAGAAATTATGCTTACTAGTGGATACTTAGGATTGAAAATAGAAGAACTTCATTTAGCATTTGAGTATGCTAGAAAAAAAGAGGAAGAAAAAGAAACGTTAAGACTACAGAGAGAGCAAGAAAGAGAAGAAAAAGCTTTGTTGCAAGAGATTCAAGCGAAAAGAAAAATCGTGGATAAAGATATTACTCATTACAGAAACTTGATTCAATCTCTTAATGATAAAATGCAAAACAGTGATTCAGATGAACAGATATCCAGCATCAAAAATGAAATTTTGGATATAGAAAAGAAAATCATTGAAAAAGAGAGAGAAAAAGAAGACTTAGATTATAGAGGAGCACATTCAAGTGCTGGTTATGTTTATATTATCAGTAATATTGGGGCATTCGGTGAAGAGGTATTAAAAATCGGGGTGACAAGAAGACTAGATCCGATTGAAAGAATTAAAGAATTAAGTAGCGCATCCGTACCATTTACTTATGATGTTCACGCTCTAATATTCAGCTATGAAGCATATGGTTTAGAATCAGATCTACATAATTATTTTGATAAGTATCGTGTGAATAAAGTCAATTCCAGGAAAGAATTCTTCAAGGTACCTATTGATATTATTGAAAATAAGCTTAAAGAATATGGTGATCTAACAATTGATTTTAACGCATTAGCTGAAGCAGAAGAATATCGAGAAACATTAGCTATCGAGAAACAAATGGTAAATTAGTTATCCTAATGAAGTTGTTAAGATGGCATTATTATATCTGGAAAACCCTCACTGGGGAGGGGTCAGTAAAACTCGACACCCTAATATAATCAGAGAACGAACATTTCCGTTTTGACATTCCCCAATTCTGGGGGCTGCAGTAATCAGTCCAGATCTGGACACACTACCAACCATAGCTCCAGACGATTCAGCGGAAGCCCTGATGTACCATATTGCTACGTCAGCAAGGTGGTCTGATGCCCTGAAATAGCTGGGGTCGTGATTCACGACGGCAGGGGGAACGGATCGTTCAGTCAGGGGTATTAGTACCCTGTTAAATAGACGGGGGTGTTACAACCTATGAGCAATACTCTAATAACTTAAATTTAATCATTAGAGTTATTTTTTACTTTGCAATACGAACATATGTTCTGTATAATCATCCTCAATAGGAGTGATTATCATGAAAGTATATGAAGGACTAGACTACAGGGAGATTCCACAAGACCAACTGAACTCCAACATACCGCAGGGCAGGGGTATGATTAAGTGGGCACCGTTTGCGACTATGCCAGAGCAGTATGAGCGTGTGGCCGAGATGATAGAGGATCAGGCAAAGTGTCCGGCACCATCACATGATAACGAAACGCTGGTAATGCTGGAAGAAGAGCTGCGTAGAAGTGTAGGGGAGATGGTCGTACTCCGTTACTGGAACGATGGTTATGAAGTACAGCTTGAATGCCGTATAGAGTACATGGCGGATAAGGCAGGCATGGTGGTAGTGAGCAAAGGGCGTGAAGTAATTAATGTGGAGTTTAAATATATTTATGAGATAGTCTAAAAAGACATATTTAAAGTTGTTCTAACTCAAGAACTCGTGTCAGAGATGGGGTAGTTTCAATCGACTTCATGCCAATGTTCCCAAAGTGGGATTTACCACACAAAAAAACCAGCACAGTTTCCGCTGCACCAGTTAAAGGTTATATTCCATATATTACTATAGCAAATATGGCAGAGATTGCTAGTTAATCGATGTGAATGACTGGTGACCTGAAACATCTCTATGTCAGGGAACTGGTCTGATGTGTAATGACCACTTACTAATTAAAGTAGGTGGCTGTTTTTTTATTCACTAATATTTAATTGGAATTCTCCTCCTTCATAAAACAGGTTAGAGATATCTGCTTCACCTGCTTCAGTAATTGGTGTCAATTCCGGGAATATCATTGTAATACTTTGTGGAGTTTCATCTGCCTTTTCTAGATAAACAAATGTAATATCTGTTTTTTCTACTCCAGGGTGGTAAGTTTCAATTAATTCATTCTCTACCCCAATGCCGAAATCACTTTTCACTTGTTCTCCAGTATCCGTTACAAATTCAACGCCGCCATTATAATCAAGTTTACTTTCAGTGTCATTAGTGTGGGTGCCGCCGTAAGCTAAATATCTATCGCCGTAGTCATCTTCGACAAGAAGAACCGCAATATCTTTTTTGTATCCATCGAAATCAAAGTGGCTTATACCATTTTCATCCACATCTTCGTACTCATAGCGCTCAACAATTTCATAAACACTATCTTCATTAACATAAGTGTTTTTATCATTTTCTGTAATAAACTCCGTCACATCGTCTGTAACGTTTCCATCCTCTTGACCCAGAGTTTCACTCTCTTCTTCATTCATCGAAGCATCTACCTCTTCTTCTTCCAATTCATTTATTAAATCCTCTGTAGTGACTTCAGCTGTTTCCTCTTCGCTTCCACATGCGCCTAATAGTAACATTGCAGCGAAACCGCCTGTAAGTAGATATTTTTTCATAATATGTATCTCCTCATAATAATTTGTAAGTTAATTATACCATGTAACTTAATTTGTAAGTAGTATTATATTTTTACAAATAGGCTCATAAACCTGTTCTAACTTATCGTTGTATAAAACAAAAAAATCGTCTACCTGTTGAACAGATAAACGATTATTATGATGAGGGATTGTTTCAATTGTTATGATGAGGTTTTATGTCGAATGAGATGATCACGAAATATCACTCTTTCGGTTTTCCTCGTCGTATTATAATGTTCATGTTTTGTTCATGTCAGGGTGGTATTTAGCCATTTTTCAATGGTGTTAAAATTTTTATAACGCTTATTTACCAAGGATTATACAGTCTATTAAACTTCATTTTAGCGCATGTTATATTTGCAGGATATACCTGATAGAACGCATGAAATTTCTTTCATGCAATATTAGATTATATCAAGTTTATACTACTTTTTAAATAGTTTTTACATCATTCGGCGCCTTTTGCCTCCCCGG
>Ga0079226_10001711_pt1 | contig 16842 bp, 13 predicted proteins | sample Poulit2014_FD_76345 | JGI IMG/M metagenome (GOLD analysis project Ga0079226, IMG submission 76345) | Agricultural soil microbial communities from Georgia to study Nitrogen management - Poultry litter 2014 | ecosystem: Environmental > Terrestrial > Soil > Agricultural land | place: USA: Georgia...
ACGCCAAACTTAAGGAAGCCGGCGAAGCAATATTGAAGTTCAAACCAAATTATATAATTGGATATAGTAAAGCAATAAATATGCTAGCAAAAGCGAATGAAGACAAACGAGACGAATTTCATAAATTAAGATTAAAAGCTATTATGGGAGCTGCAGAAGGATTTGAAAAACCGGAAGATAAAGACTATGTTTCTGATATCTTTGGTTGTCCAGTAGCTTTACAATATGCCGCAATGGAAACAAACTATATTGCGCATACACATCCAGATGGTAAGTATAAGGTGATTTGGAAAAATAATTTAATAGAATGTGTTGATGATGAGGGAAATCCCGCAAAAACAGGTAGAGTGATTATCACCTCTTTATACCCTAGAGCTCTTCCTTTAATCAGATATGAACTTGGTGATATTATTACCGAGTGTAGGAGAGATGATCATAGTGTTTATTCATTTAAAGAGGTTAAGGGTAGAGACAATGATTTTTTAATGTTAGATGATAATACGCCGATTCATTCAGAGGGAATTACACATGCTATTAAATTCTCAAATAAAGTAGTTGCTTATCAAATACGTTATACAGAAGATAATGTTTACACGATATATGTAAGAAGTAATGGAAAGTTAACAGCTAATGATATTCAGGAAATTTCCAATCGTTTAAAACAAGTAGATACCCGACTAGGGAAAATAAAAATAACACAAGCTGATAAATTAAAACAAACTGTTGCTGGAAAAACAAAATGGTTGATTGAGGAATAGCGGATAATAATTTCAAGATTTTGATGAAAAGGAAGAATATCATGAATAAAGTGAGTATTATAGTACCTGTTTATAATGCGGAAAACTATCTACCGAATTGTTTAGATTCTTTGGTGAATCAAACATATGAAAATATAGAAATCATTTTAATCAATGATGGGTCCACAGATGGTTCGTTGAAGATATGTCAGGATTTTGCGTCAGAAGATAATAGAATCAAAGTATTTAGTATCGAAAACTCTGGTGTTTCAACTGCCAGAAATATCGGAATTGAAAATATGACTGGTGATTATATTACATTTGTCGACAGTGATGACTGGATAGAGTTAAATATGATTGAATTTGTAATTAGCAAAGCAATGAAAGAAAAAGTTGATACTATAGTATGGTCTTATTTTAAAAATTTTTCCGATAGTGAGAGGGCTTTATCATTAATTCCAGGTGGGAATCAATTATTTACAAACGAGAAAGATATATTATATTTAAAGTCTATATACCAGTTCTATGGACAGGAAAAATTAGGGGACACTGTCTCAGCTGGAACAACCTGGTGTAAACTTTATAAATCAGAACTAATACAAAATAATAATATTAGATTTAAAGAAGAATTAACAAGGTCACAAGATGTCATATTCTGTCTAGAAGCATTCAGTAAATCGGAAAGAATAAAATACTATGATGAAAACTTGTATCACTATCGAATTAATAATTCTTCTACTTGCTCAGGAAATAGGTTTATAGATGACACAGAGACGCCTTTTAATTCATTATTAAATGAGATGAAAAAATTCTCTAAGCAGTTTGAAAATAAAACGGAATTTCGTGAAGTAATAAATGCACGAACTGTACAGGTTATATTATGGCATTTGGATCATAAATACTTTCATAAAGATTTTGAAGGAAACATTTTTAAAAGAAAACAAGATGTATTAAAAATGATTGATGTAGAGCCTTATAAAACTGCACTTAAGGATGTCAATAATAATATATTACCGAAGAGAGAACGTACAATGGCAGTCTTATTAAATAAGAAGTTTATCTTTTCTTTTTATTTTATATACAAAATACATCAATTATATGTGAAGATAACTAATCAGAAGTTTGATTAATATCTCTTTAAAAGGTAGTCAGGAAGTGAATTCCATATTGAAAATTAACATAAAAGTACTAGCCTTAACTATAATATTTTTCTCGTTAATAGAGCCTGATTATTTCACATCTATAGAAATAATTCATTTAATTTATATAGGAATGCGATTTGTTACGCTATTGATTGCATTGTTATATTGTTATACAAAAAAGCATTTACCAAAGATAACGTTGATAATAACTTTATACTTTATCATATATGGATATGCAACTTACAATAATGATGGAAATTTATTTAATCTTTTTAACTATTCTATGTCAATTATTAGTTTTGTTATATGGATAGAGATCATTTTGAAAAACAATCCTCTTCCAGGATTACAAAGTTTAAACATAGTTTATTCTTCATTAGTATATTTAAATTTACTGTTCTTCATTGTATTTCCAGAAGGTTACATGCAGATCTTAACTAGCAGAGGAGAATTTGTGAATAGATATTTTTTGGGGATATACAACCAGTTTGCGGCAACTTTAATTCCGGCCATAATCGTTAATGTAATATATGTTCATTTGAGATATGCAAGAATAAAGTTACAAACTCTGATTTTAATTGGTGTAAGCTTGTTTACATTTGTCTATTTTTGGTCAGCAACGTCATTAGTTGGAGTATCGTTAATAATCATATATTTGATTCTTTTTAGGAAAAGCATTCTTAACAAATTAGTTAAATTGAAAGTAATATTCCCAATAATGATAGGTATTTACTTGATTATAGTAGTTTTGGATCGAATTGGTATATTCAGTTTTATAATTGAAAAATTATTGAATAAGGATGTAACATTATCTACAAGAACAATTATCTGGGATGCAGCTATTGAAATGATAAAAATGTCTCCTTATTTTGGATATGGTTACCTAGGAGACGGTGGTAAATATATTGTTTTTAGTGCAGTGAATCAAAAAGATGCCCACAATACACTATTCCAACTAATGTTACAACATGGAATATTAGGATTAATCCCATTAATAATATTATTAATTTTCTTTATAAAAAGTATGGCAAAAAGCAACAAAAGTTTTATCGGTAAATTTGTTCTATATTCTTTCTTTGTTGCAACTACAATGATGATAAATGAAGTATATTCGTTTAAATTCATTTTGTTAATACTGATGTTAGGTGTTTTTGTACCATATATTATAAAAGAACAAGAAAAATTACTGAATAAGGATTAAATATGATAAAAAATATAGTTGAAAATAAATTCATAAGAAATGTAATAATAGTTGCAAGCGGAACGGCTGGAGCCCAAGCGATAACCATGATTTTTTCACCAATTATAACGCGAATGTATGGTCCTGAGGCGTTTGGAGTTATGGGAACATTTAGTGCAATGATAAATATAATTATTCCTATTGCTGCACTAACTTATCCAATTGCAATTGTATTGCCTAAAAGGCATGAAGAGGCAAAAGTCATAATGAGATTGTCGATGTTAGTTGCTTCGGTATTGTTTATGCTCTCACTATTAATAATAATACTTTTTAAAGAAAGTATTACAAGCCTGTTTAGTTTAGATGATATCTCAGTATACTTATATTTCGTGCCTTTTGTAATAATATTTGCTTCATTTATGCAAATAATGGAACAATGGTTAATAAGAACAAAGCAATTTTCGATTAATGCTAGGGCAACCTTATATCAATCACTTATTGCGAATGTAGGCAAAGTTAGCTTCGGTTATTTCCATCCAGTTGCATCCATTTTAATTTTTTTTACTGCTATATCAAATGGTTTAAGAGGATTAATGATGTATGTTTTTTCTAAGAAACCAAAGTATTTTACAGATGAAGAAAAGTCAAAAGCTATAGAATTAAAATCAACAGCAAAAAAGTATTATGACTTTCCTGTTTATCGCGCACCACAAGACTTGTTAGACTCTTTTCAACAAAGTTTCCCTGTAGTCTTACTAACTACGTTTTTTGGTCCAGCCGCGACTGGATTTTATACAATTGGAAGAACAGTGTTAAGATTACCTAGTAATTTAATTGGAAAAGCCATAGGGGATGTTTTCTATCCAAGAATAGCTGAAGCCTACAATAATAAAGAAGATATTGTAAAAATAATTAAAAAAGCAACGTTTGCTTTATCCCTTGTTGGAATTATTCCTTATGGGATGGTTATATTATTTGGCCCTTTTTTATTTAGTTTAGTTTTTGGACCTGAATGGGTTACAGCGGGAGAATATGCCAGATGGATAGCTTTGTGGTCGTTTTTTGGTTTAATGAATCGTCCGAGTATAAGAACTCTACCAGTTTTAAATGCACAAAGATTCCATTTGTTTTTTACATTAATAATAACAATTATTAAATTGCTTATTATTATTCTATCATATTATATTTTCGAAAGTGATATTGTAGCAATTGCACTGTTTTGTATGTCTGGTGTAATATCAAATGTGCTTTTAATATATATAACATTAAAATTAAGTAAGAAAAGAATGGTGAAATAATGAGCGACTTTATTTACTCCACAAAAATAATTGATAAAAGGTGTATGAGAAAAGCGCTTCTATCAATTTATGAAGAAAAGTTATCACTAATAACGTACCTTAAAGGTACTTGGGGCTCATTAGGGATAACCAAAAATATTTATAATGGTTACGATCCATATGAAACTGCTCAATATATAGTTGTTGTAATAGGAGGACCCTTATTAACATTTAAAGAGAATGAGTTCATTCAAGATGAGAATAGTAATGCGGGAACAAAAGCCATATTTGAACGTTGGACAGCGGGAGAGATGAAATGGGATGAAGATTTAAATGGCCCTTTTTCTGTTTTGATAATAGATAAAGAAATGTTAGAAGTTATTTGCGTTACTGACATCATGTCATTTATTCCAATATATGAACACTATAATTACGATGATTATACGATTTCGTCTCATGTTGATATGTTATCGATTGTGGAGAATAAAAGCAGTCACTTCGATGAAGTATCTTTAGCGGACTTTATTTTGAATGGTACTGTGACCTACCCTTATACAATGTTCAAGGATATTTATCAAATTCAGCCAGCCTCAAGACGTATATATTCACATAGTAAGAAAAAGGTAAAAGTAGAGAGTTACTGGAGACCATATGAAACAAATGAATATTCAAATATAAAGAAAACGGCAAACTTTTTGAGAGAAAGTTTAAACACATATATTAGTCTGATAACTTCACAAACTACAAATATCGCCCAATTTTTAAGCGGTGGAGAGGACTCACGGACAATTTCTGGTTTATTAAAAAATATAGAACGTGAACGGGATGCATACATTTATTTAGACAATATGAATCGTGAAGGAAAGATAGGAAGAAAAATTGCCAAAAGGTACAATGCTAATTTTAAACTCACTACAAGAGAAGAGATGCATTATTTAAATGTAATGGAAAAATGTATAGACCTAGTTGGATCTGGGGCGGAGTATCATCATGCACATACGTATGGATTTCATGAGAAATTAAAAAAGTATGATGCTGTATTTGGTGGGTTGTTCTCAGATGCATTATTAAAAGGTGCAAGAATTAAAAAGACTAAATTAACAAAAAAGTTTATATTTTTACCTAATCGTAAGGAAAAAGTAAATTTAATAAATAACAATTTAAATTCAAGCTCCTTCTCAAAAGACATTATGGATAATTTAAAAGCGCGAAGAATAAGACATCTTAAATTTATTAAAGAATACAGGAAAGAATCAGCTGAAGAATGGTTCGAATTGTGGCCAAGTTCAATGAATAGGAATATTCCGAATTTACATGCTAATAGGAGATTGTTTAAAAGTTATGAACCCTTTTTATCTAATGAAATTGTAAAAGTTAGTGCAGGTACCCCCCAACGTTGGAAATTAAATAGGAAGTTGTTTCATAAAACTTCAAAACCCTATTTGACAAGCTCGAAATGGATTTTACATGGTGATGGGTGGTATCCATATTTTTCATTTAGATTAAATTCGTTTATAAGTTTCTTTACGTGGGCATACAGGCAAACAGGAAAAAGACTTGGTTTAATTAGGGGAAATCAAGGATCTTGGGCAAGATGGAAACATCTTATAAATAATCCCCAATGGGATCAACAAGTTAATGATTATTTTTCCGATTTAACATTAACTAACGAAAAATTTAAAGATGACTTAAAAAAGTTTGCCTCCAGAGAAAAATATAGTGTTTTGCAATATATTGCATTTACCCAAGTTTTATATCAATTACAAAAGAGGTATAAAAATGAAGAGAAAAGCTAAAGGTTTATTAGAGGGGTATAGGAAATATAGGTATAATCAGATATTAAATAAAAAGGAAAAGGCTTTGCTAAAAGGGATAGAGGAAGAATCGGGGTTTAAATTGTCTTCAAAAATGAAGAAAAATATTGATGAATATGCTAGAGAAGTATTTGGATCAACAGCCTATGCGCCTAGTTTGTATGTCTACACGGTGTTTAATCAAAAATTTAAAGAAGGCTGGATTCCAGATAATTATTTTGGTTATGTAGTAGCACCCACAGTAAATAAGGGATTAGGTCAAGTGGCAAATATGAAAACCATGTCTAAAAAGATTATACAAACTAACAAATTACCGGATAAATTCTATGTAGTAGACCGTACAATGTATGATGAGGATTTTAATATAATACCAAATAAAATGATAGAAAAAAAGCTATTTACTATTTCAAATGAGTATTTCTTAAAATTAGATTATTCTAACCAAGGAAAAGGTGTATTTAAAATATCAAAAAGTAATTTTATTCTTGATGAATTGTTAAATAAAGGTGATGCTGTTCTACAAACACCTATAATACAGTCAAAGTTTTTTGACGAGATAATTGAAGACAATGTTGCAACCCTAAGAATTTTAACATATAAAGACAATGATAATGAGATAAAGTTTGCTGCCTCATTTTTACGTTTGGGTAGAAAAGATGAAGATATAGTCCAAGCAAAATCATCTGTTAAAGTTCCTATAATTGATGAAAATGGTACTTTAAATGCTTTTGCAAATGCTGACTCTAATTGGAGAAGATACTACGAGCATCCGGATACTGGATATAAGTTTGAAGGAAATAAGATACCTTACTTTAAAAATGCTGTTAACGACTGTGTTGATATTCATAAAAGGATACCCCATGTTTCTATTATTGCATGGGATGTATCTATTACGGACGATGGAGAAACGCGTATAATAGAATGGAATGCAAAACATCCAGGAATTAAATTCACTGAGGCTAGTATTGGTCCCACATTTAAGAATTTAGGTTGGGAAAACTTGCATAAAAAGTGAATCTATAGTTATCATAAAAGGGTAAAAGAGTAGGGTGCCTGTCACCTTCTGGAAATTGTCGAACTTTGTCTGTGATCATGTTTAAGGGGCTGTGAATTTTAAAATTAGTATTCCATTACTAATTAGGGGGATAATTGTATGCATGATGATAAAGAGATGTTAGAGTTATTAGATACACTTAAGGGTTCGACAAATCCTTCTGACAGCGTGGAACTGATTTTCATGGCCAATTTAATACGTTACTTAGAAGAGGATGAGACCTACTCTAATATATTTACTATCCATTCATTACTGGAAGTAGAGGATGAATTGGTTTCAAGATTGGATGACATGTTGGATCAGATCGAGGAAGACATACCTTATTTCAAAGATGTGTTTACACAATTACCTGCGCTACATAATCTGGACGTCATGGCATTTACCAAAGTCTTATATGCCATTAAATCAGTCAATATTAAAAGCATTGGTTATGATAAGTGGTGTCAACAGCTGATTGAGCAATTTGAAAATAGTCTGTTCAGTGGCGGCGCACACACGTCACCAGCTTCCCTCAATCAATTGGCCATTAACATTTTAAGGCCAAAGCAGGGATCATTCTATGATGGTACCTTTGGGTTTGGTGGCGGTGCAATGACGGCGCTTAAATTTGCGCAAGAGAACGATGGTCATTTAAATGTTTGGGGACAAGAAATAAATCATCGTGTCTACGCATTAGCAAAAATCAGATTCTTTTTATGTGGGGAAGCAAATTTGACTCTAAAAAAAGGTGATATGTTTGTTAATCCGGGGTTCGTAGATCAGCGTCAGCTTAAGACGTTCGATCATATTTATATGGACATACCGAAATCTTACAGAACACAATTTGATTTTAAAGGTGATCCATATCATCGTTTTGTATATGGTAATCCATCGGAGCGTAGTGCAGAGTTTGGGTTTATTTCACATATGCTTGCGTCATTAAAAGAAACAGGCAGAGCAATCACTGTCGTCAGTTCTGGCACATTGTTTAAAGGGGGGATCAATGGAACCATTCGTAAAAATATGATTGATGACAATATCATAGAAGCAGTCATCGCATTGCCATCGGGACTTTATGAAGGTACAGGTATTCCCGTAAATATACTGGTTTTCAATAAAAATAAACCTAAAGAGACGAAGGACCAGATTCTTTTTATCAATGCACATGATCTATATACAGAAGATGGAAGGTCAAAACGTTATATATCTGTTGACGATATCAATAAGATTGTTGAAGTTGTACAAGCTGGGCGAGAAATTGAAGAGTTTAGCACATATGTCCAAAATAATGATTTGATTGATGGCAATTTGCTACCAAGTCGCTATGTCACGTCCAGTCAAATGGCTATTGCTGGATATGGACAGGTGACATTTCATTTGGATCGTTTGAAACATTTGAAAACAACACCACTAAAATCCAAAGTAGAACTGTTTAGTGGCTATAATGTGAGTTCGAAAAACAAAGAAAGTGAAAATGGACGATTTAAGATTGTAAGATTATCAGATGTGCATGACGGAAAATTGCACGATGAAAGCATTGCGAGATACAATATCGAAAACAATGCAAGAATAGAAAGGTACGTACTGCAGAAAGATGACGTCATCCTTTCTACCAGAGGCACAACCATAAAGGTGGCAATTGTACCAGCACATGAGGGTGTCATGCTCCTATCCCAAAACTTTATTGGCATACGATGTGACGAGCAGCTAAACCCAGCCTTTTTAAAAGCCTATCTAGAAAGCCCAGTCGGCACATTTATATTAACGAACAAGCTATCCGGAACCGCCATACCCACCTTAAGAAGAAAAGATATAGAAGCCATTGAAATTCCAGATATACCAATGTCCAAACAAGAAAGCATGATGTCTGGATTCTTACAAAAGGAACAGTGGATCGAGGCAGAAATGAAGAGATTACAGCGAGAGTTGGAAGATGCCAAAAGAACAGTTTTGGATGAAATGGGTGTTAGCGGGGTTTATGAAGTGAGAAAAGAATAGTAAAAAGAGGTAAAAATATGTATTAACAGCGTATTTTTAAAAAAATATGTTCTCTATTAGATAAAGTGAGAACATTATTTCTAGTTATCTAAAAAAAGTTAAATTCTTATAAAATATGAAAGTTTGACACGACATACTATATATAGTAATGTTTTGTTTGAGAAACAACATATTGTGTTTTGTGCGTGTTGAATACTGTATATAAAAGAACTTAGGTTTCGCAGTGTCAATGTGTGAAAATGAAATCTATTATAACAAGGGGGATGAAAAGACTATGAATATTTCTCGAAACTGATTGAGAAATACTCATAGCATTATGATATACAGAAGCGCCAACTTCTGTTTGCCCACATCGCTTCGCCAAAAGCGATATGAAATTAATAATTATATAAAATGTATCAGGTAAAATAACCTTTTACAAGCGTCTATTAAATAATAAAGATCATTATTTTATCTGAAGAGACACCAATGTGGGCATGGTTCTCATTTTAATAAATTTAAGAAATGGGGAAATTACATTGGAAAAAGCAATGGTTAGAGAAAAAACACTCTTACAAGAAATGATTGAGCAACTGGATCTACCGAAATCGATTGAGGAGAAAGTGCATCAACGTTATGAGTCGCTTGCGGATTGGTTTAATCGAAAGGAAAGCACATTAAAAAATGTGGATATATTTGTTCAAGGCTCATTCGGTCAGGGTACTACTATAAAGCCAATTCATGATGGAGAAGAATATGATTTAGATATGAGCTGCAAAGTAAATGTTTTTGATTTTAAATCAAAATATACACAAAGAGAACTTATGAATATGATCAAAGCAGAACTAGAATTATATCGGAAAAAAGTTGGGATTAATCATGAGGTGGAAGAAAAAAGGCGTTGCTTGCGCTTAAACTACAAAGATGAAGTACCATTTCATTTAGATTTTGTACCTAGTGTTCCCCTTGAGCAGGAAAAAGCACATGAATATAATTCAAGTTTAATCAAATCTTATAAAAAAGACGAAAAGCTAGCTGAAAATTTATCAAAATTGGCGGTAAATATACCTGATAAAGAATCTGAAAACTACAATACCATTTCTAAACAATGGCATATTAGTAACCAGCAAGGATATCTTCACTGGTTTCAAACGAAGATAGTTCAAGATAAGCAAAAGGTACTTAAAGCTAGTATTGAACCTATACCATCGTATGGACAAAAAGCCATATTACAGCGATGTATCCAATTATTCAAACGTCATAGAGATACAATGTTCTATGAGGAAACAATGAAAGACTGTAAACCAATTTCCATAATAATTACGACTTTAGCGGCAAGGGCTTACAAGGGCGAACAAAATATTGAAGAAGCTCTAATAAATATTTTGAATGAAATGCCTAATTATATTAACCCGATAGTTCCTAGGATACCCAACCCTGTTAAACCTGAAGAGGATTTTACAGACCGTTGGGATGACCCGAAATTTGCGCATTTAGAGTTAGAAAGAAATTTTTATCTGTGGTTGGAACAGGCTAAAATTGACTTTTTACAATTGATTGATGAAAAATTCAGTGGACAGGTTAAAGATGTATTAAAGCGAGGATTTTCAATAAAGATGAGCGAGGAAAGTTTACAGAAAGAGTTTGGTTATAAAAATTCAGTGCTAAGCAAAAAGGAAGTTATAACTCCTTCTATGAGGCCATGGGGACAAATATGAAGCTTAATTCTATTCTTTCTTTTATCCGGAATTATCCAACCTTTAGAATTAAGCCTTCATTAGATAAATCCCTAATTATAGAAGGTAAATATCAAAACATATTATTTGAACAAGAGCATGGAGAAATTTTGGTTGATTATGAATTAGCCATTCATATTCCAGAAAACTTCCCTCTTGTATTACCAACCGTTTTTGAAATATCCAATAAGATTGAGAAGGTTTCTGACAATCATATTAATTATGATGGCTCCCTTTGTTTGGGAGCCCCTTTCAGGATAAAAGAGTTTCTTAATAAATACAAAACGTTAACTCCCTTTTTTGAAGAATGTGTACTTCCATATTTGTATGCTGTGACTCTAAAAATAAAAACAGGACAACCTTTTGTGTTTGGTGAGCTTGCGCATGGAAGTATAGGATTAATTGAAGACTTAAAAGAGTTATTCCAATTGCCTGATCCCAAGCAAATCAGTCATATGTTGAAAATTTTAAGTGGTGGTAAAAAAGAAGGGAACCGCTCAATTTGCCCTTGTGGTTGTAACAAACGATTATCTACATGCAGATATTTCAAAACAGTTCAAAGGATGCGTAAATTTCTTTCAAGGCATGAATGGGAAGAGCAATATAACTTAATAAAGTGAGGCTGTTAAATGAATAAATTTAAGGTTATTATTCAACTGTTTATAATTTTATTACCACTTATGGTTTACCCCTTTTTGCCTCCCAATTTATTATGGGGATTAATAGCCTTTTTAGGCGACAGAGAAATCTCTGGGCTTAAAAGTTCAGTTGGAAAAGTCATATCCTCTAGCGGACTTATTTCATTGTTGCTCTGTCTTATTATATCCATAATTATATTATTTATCTTTCGTTTTATAAATAAAGAGAAAACCTTTAATACAGGCAGTGGTTATTTTGATTATCCTATTATCTGTTATTCAATAGCTGGTAGAATATTAGGCTATGGCAGAATAACATTAATAAGAGTCCCTGTGTATTTACAATTTAAGTTATTATTCAAAGATATGTTTCCAAATATTGATTCAGATAGTCATCCTGAAAAATATGATGACCCTAAAATAAATACGTATAATATGGATGAAAAGTCTAACGAAGTCAATCTAATATTATCAGATACGCATCAAATTGAGACAAATGATTTGCCGGATGAAAAGAGGAGCTTGCCAACAATCTTTATAGAAAGGACAATTGGTTTTACTGGAAACAGGACTTATAACCCGAAGTTTACATTTGCTATAAGAAAAGAAACCAATACATATCGTTTAAAATATAAACGTGTCAATGTATTTGCAACTACTAATACAGAGCATACGAAAGAGATTGTATCTCAATCCTTTAATAATGGCGGTAGAACAGGGTTCAAAGAGGTATATGTGTATGAACAAGGGCAAGCGGATAATGATTATGCTTTTGTCAAAGCTCATCGGATTCTATAAGTTATTTATTGCAAGGACTAAAAAGGTGGGGTTAATGATGAATGATGAATTTATGGTACATTTGGACAAACAAATAACTGAAATACAACTCAATATGCAACCCATAATTGATGCTGCAAATCAAGCATTGAGAAGCACAGTGCCTGTTATAAATCGAATAAATGAATATAGAAATGCTATGCAACCAATTATTCATCAAGCTTATGAAGTTTATAGTAGTATACAACCTACGTTAAATGCTGTCAGTAAAAACTTAAGTCCAATTGTTACCTATATTCAAGAAAATCAAAATAGAATTGAAAGTTTTATGCGTAGTGTTGATGCAATTGCTGATGAATACGATTTATCTGATGAATCTTTAATTGATGAATTAGAAAGACTAGAAAAAGAAGATGAGGTATATATTGATGATGAATGGGAAATTGAGCAGGTAAGTGATAAACCCAAGGACAATAAATCTAAATCAAAAATGTCTTTGAAAAATCTCCTTGATATAGTTCAAATTACAGTAGGATTGCTCACTTTGTCACAACCATCTGATTCACCTTTTGTTGAAGTGGATAATTCTACAACCCATATTGAAGAAAATCATTACCATGTTGAATTGTATGAAAAAGACTTGCATAGAAACACGGCTATAAATAGTGAAAAAATCAATGTTTATGCTGATTCAAATATCGATGCTAGTATCCTAGGTACAGTTAATTCCGGTGATAAGGCAAATGCTATCGGATTTGAGAATGGTTATACATTAGTTGTGGTGTTAGATGATAAAAATGAAATTAAGGTGAGTGGATGGGTTGAAAATAAGTATTTGGATGGGGACAGTGATTGATCTTAGAACTTATAATAGCTCCATTGTATAAGGGAAACATCTATTAGAGACGCCGCCAATATCGGTAATAACAGCCCAGAGAAGCTTATGGCTTTTATTGGCGCACTTGAAAAAGCATTGGGTGATGCTTTAGGTCATTAGGTAGGATTTGATAAAGTGCATGAACCGGTAAGCCAGCTAAATATCCATCAACAGATTTATTGCAATAGACAGTTAAACCTGGAACATCATTCAAAGACGGCTTACGCAGTTTGCAGATTAGTATGTGGCTATTATCAATTGAAAAATTAATTGTTGTGATTAAGGGATCCGTTTAGTGAGGTGCTTAGTCCATTCCGTTGTTACTTTAATAACTTCCCATCCTTGTGAAAAATAATCATCGACTTCTCTAAACTCTAACGCATTTAATTTTAACATATTCTCTCATAGAATCACCTCATTTATCTGATGATTGTATCATATCATCTGAATAGATTGAATGTTTGATCTGTTTAAAAGCAATACCAAAAACCCCACAAATTAACGTGAGGTTTTTTACTGATTAATTATCTTAGTCAATACTTCTTCCATAACTTCGTTGCCTACACGACCAATTCTATGAATCATCCTGTCCTTAGAAACACGATGCAAGTTTCCTTTGTGACATTTTACCCAAGACTGTTCATTCAATCCTACTGATTGCCAATCAACTATCTCTACCTTAAACCTATCGTAATACTTGGGAGGAACACTGGGTTTTGTTCCTGTGATCTCAGCAAAGGTAATTAAACCTTCCTCAGAGTCATCAACAATCAATACTGGTCTTTTCTTGTAAGTCCCGTTAACACCTTTAAAATATACTTTTGCTGTATAAGCTTCCCCAAAACTGACCAATCACACTACCTACCTTCATACCAATCTTTATGTGAAGGATTTTTAGGATCTAACTCAATCGCTTTATTTTTTCCCGATTTAAGAATAGGAATGTCTTTATTGATTAATTTCATTGCATTTCTTAATTCAGTTAATTTTTCCGCTGTTTTAGCCATATCCTCATCCCCTTTGTCAATCTTATCGTCCTTGTGGGAATCACACATATATATCACATCCTTTTGGATCTTTAGGATAGTATATGTGTAGTGTTCCCTTTAATTACATTTATTATAGCACATTTTTATCGTTTTTAAGAAGTTTAATGTACTTTTCATAGATTATTTGCAACTTTTAGCAAGTTAATTGTACTTTTAAATAAGTTAACTGTATATTTTACAGCACCCTAATCGGACTGCTTTCATTGACATTCAATAGGCATAATTAACGTCATTTGGATGGTGTTCTCCCGCAGATGACGTTTTTAGTTGTTGAGTATTGGCCTGGGGGCTAAGTCATATTTCATATCAATGTTCTTGATATGATTATTACTTTTGCTATTCCCGCTTAATCCACTCCAGCACCCATTCCCTTGCACACCTCCGACTACAGTTCCTCCCACTTGCGAACCTATAGACGTGGAAGTGATTGTTTCTATGTTTAAAAAAAGACGCTTCAATTGAAACGTCTTTGTAAAAATATTAAATATGTATTACTAATTGTTACTCTTTAGGTGTCATGGTAAATCGCTTGATAATTTATTGTAGATTAGATGACGTTAGTGGTACATTTTCCTGACTGTAAATATCAATATTTGAAAATAATTTGAAAATAATTTAAATAAGATTAGTGAAAAGGCAGGAGAATAGTTCCAATTTGTCGAATGGGTATTTATAGTAAAAAATGCCCAATAAAATTGTTTGGCGGAAATAATAGTTTGTCTAGCAAGATAAATTTCATGAGGGGGAACGGGTATGAAATTAGTTAAACTATTTTTGAAAGGTTTTCGAGGGTACGAGAATGTTGAAATTGATTTTAATGAAAATATTAACGTGATTATTGGTAGAAATGATGTAGGGAAAAGTACTATTTTGGAAGCACTTAATTACTTTTTCAATGAAGAACCAAAAATTGATCCATTAGATTGCAATATCAATTCTGTGGATAAAATGATCGAAATAAGTGCCGCATTTAAGGTTAATGAAAACGAGTTAGTATTACTTGATGCAACCAATCCAACGTCTTTAAAAGACGAGTTTTTATTAAATGAGGAAGGGTATTTAGAAATAAGGAAGAAAATCAATGCCACTAATAAGACAATTACTAACAAAAATATATCTGTTGAATTGGTTGTAAACCATCCAGATATTCATGATAACCCTCTAATAACACTAAATGTAACCGCCTTAAAAGCATTATTGAACGAATATGAAAAAGAAATCTCTGATTATGATGAAATTAATAAAACTAAAAAGGCAGACATGAGAAAGGCTTTATTTAAGTTGTTAATAACTGAAGAAACTGTTTTTAAAAATATAGAAATCCCCTTGAAAAAACTCCAAGATGAAAGTGTTAAATCGTGGACTAAACTGAGGGAGAATTTACCCCTTTTTAATTTATTTCAATCTGACCGTACAAATACTGACGGTGATAAAGAAGTTCAAGATCCAATGAAGGCGATTACTAAGGAAGTATTAGGTTCACTTCAACCTGAATTGGATAGAATAAGGGATGAGGTAGTTAGAAGAGTCGAAGAAATTGGCGGTGAAACGATCGATAAATTAAAGGATTTTAACGATGAGATAGCAAACCAATTAACAACTATTCCCGATTTAAAAAGTTGGGATAGTATTTTTAAATTCAGTTTGGATACGGATGACGATATTCCTTTAAATAAAAGGGGAAGTGGTGTTAGAAGACTTATTTTATTAAGCTACTTTAGAGCACAAGCTGAAAAGAGTAGAGACAGTCATGGTAATAATAATGTTATATATGCAATCGAGGAACCCGAAACCTCCCAACACCCAGACTATCAGAAAATGATAATTGATTCTCTGAAAATAATCTCTAAGCAAGAAAATAGTCAAGTGTTTCTAACAACACATACACCAGAAATAGCTAAGATGGTTGATAAGGATTCACTAATTGTTATTAGCAAAGATGAACAAAAGAAACCATATATATTAATAGATGACAATATAAAGGTAAAAGAAATAGTGACAACACTAGGTATACTCCCAACAATTTACTCACGAATGGTTATTTGCTTGGAAGGTAAAAATGATATTAGTTTTTTAAGAAATATTAACAGAAGTATACCAGAATTTAATTCAATAATTGACTTAGATAATCCGGATATTAGTTTGTATGAATTAGGTGGAAGTAGATTAATTGACTGGGTAAATATGAATCATTTTAAAAAATCAAATATTAAAGAATTCCATTTGTATGATGGAGATGTACAAGAACATAGGGACGCAGTTAATAAGATGAATCTTGACAGCGAAAATAGACGTTATGGGATTTGTACCTCGAAAAAAGAGATGGAAAATTATATTCCTATTTCATTAATCGAAAAAGAGTTTGAATGTCATTTACTTGGTTTTGAAGCGGAATGGGATCAATTTAATGTTCAGGAGTATTTGTTTGGGATAGCATTTCAACAAATATCTGACAAAACGAAACGGAAAAATGCTATCAAGGGTAAGTTAAATGCTGCACTAACCTTACAAGTAACTCCAGAATTACTCAAAGAACACGGGGTATATGAGGAAATTAAAGGTTGGTTCATTCAAATGAAAACCTTATATGAAGATACATTTATTA
>Ga0079226_10001712_pt1 | contig 16838 bp, 17 predicted proteins | sample Poulit2014_FD_76345 | JGI IMG/M metagenome (GOLD analysis project Ga0079226, IMG submission 76345) | Agricultural soil microbial communities from Georgia to study Nitrogen management - Poultry litter 2014 | ecosystem: Environmental > Terrestrial > Soil > Agricultural land | place: USA: Georgia...
TGATGAAGAAGTTGACGAAGAAGAAAATGAATCTGATGAAGAAGTTTAATATCTGTTAATAAATTAAAAAAGGAAGAGTCTCCGATAAGATGACTCTTCCTTTTTTCTCTCTTGTTAAGACATCGCAGTTGATTGTCTTTTTCTCATTCGTTTTTTTCCTTCTCTGCATATTTCCAATAAAGGACATTCAGGGCAATTAGGATTTCTTGCTTTACAATGATAACGTCCGAAGAAAATCATTCGATGATGTGTTACACTCCATTCGTCCTTTGGAACTTTTTTCATTAGTGTTTTTTCAACTTCAAGGACCGAATCTTTCCAGCGACAAATAGCTAAACGCTTTGCCACTCGCTCGATATGTGTATCTACAGCGATGGCTGGTTCTCCAAAGGCTACTGACATCACAACATTTGCTGTTTTTCTCCCAACTCCGGCGAGTTGTGTGAGCTCTTCTCTTGTCTCTGGAACTTTTCCATTAAAATCATTAATTAAACTTTGACATAATTTTTGAATGTTTTTTGCTTTATTTCTATATAAACCAATCGATCGTATGTCATTTTGCAACTCTTCTAGTGGAACAGCTAAATAATCTTCAGGAGTTTTATATTTTTGAAAAAGATCCTTAGTTACTTTGTTAACAAGTGCATCAGTACATTGCGCAGAAAGTGAAACAGCAATAACGAGTTCAAATGGATTATCATGGACTAACTCACATTCTGCATCTGGAAACATTTTTTCCATTTCATCTAAACAAAATCTTATTTGTTTTAAATTCAACATAAAATTAGTCGTCCCCTTCTAACCAATTGTAATAAAAAGATGTATCTCTCTTTTTTGTAGGCTGATTTTGATTTCTCGATTGTTGCTTATTATGAAATGATTTACTTATCTCCCTTGCATCTTCAACAGATTTAACACCTTTTTGTTTCCAATCTCTTAAAATACGATCAATATATTTAAAATTTAATTTCCCCATTAATACAGACTCACGTAATCCAGCTTTTATTAATGAAGGTTCAAGCTGGTCTTCATCAAGCCATACATTAATGGTTTCTATTTCAAAAGGAGAAAGTGGCCTTCCAAATTCTTGTTCAAAAAGAATAAAAATAGTACCATCTATTGTTTTCTCTTTTTCTTGTTTTGAATACAACTTTTCCCATAAAGGTTCTAAAGAATAAACTTCATTTAATTGGTTTTGTTCATTATTTATCTGATTAATGGATAATAATCCTTTTTGAATCAATTTTCTAAGTATATTAGCACATTCTTCTTCTGTAATAGTAAGATATTTTGCTAATTGATTTGGAGTAGGAAAATATATATTCTTGTCCAAAAATCGATGTAATTGCATAAGTATAGCTAGTTCCGTTTCATTGAGACCTAATGATTTAAAAGAGGTTAATAATTTAGTTGGAAGAAGCATTTGATCTTGTAAAATTTCTTGAATTAAAGCGTTCTTTGTCATAGAGTAAACACCTCATTCTTAGTATAGCATCTTTGATAGTATATCAGCCGAAATTCGATGTTATACTATTTTTATTATTACTGTTATAAAATCCCCTGCAATTATTCGCAAGGGATTTTGGATTATAAATTATTAAATTAATTTGCATTATCTCTATAATACACTACATTTATGGATATAAACGATTTAACAAACGAGGGAAAGGAATTGTTTCACGAACATGCTCTACTCCAGCTAGCCATGCAACAGTTCTTTCAAGCCCTAAGCCAAAGCCTGAATGTGGTACACTCCCGTATTTTTGCAGATCTAAATACCAATCATATGCAGGATCTGTTAAATTATATTGTTCATATCTTTCTTTCATTAGTCCTAAATCATCAATTCTCTGTGAGCCACCGATAATTTCTCCATAACCTTCTGGTGCAATTAAATCAGCACACAGTACTACTTCGGTACGTCCTGGAACTGGTTTCATATAAAAAGCTTTAATTTCAGCTGGGTAATTCGTAATAAATACAGGTTTATCAAAATGATCAGCAATTGCTGTTTCATGAGGAGCACCAAAGTCATCTCCCCAATCAATATCTGTAAATCCTTTTTCTTTTAATAATTCGATTGCCTCATCATATGATATTCTTGGAAATGGTGCTTTTATTTGTTCAAGTTTAGATGTATCACGTTCAAGTGTTTTAAGCTCCATCTGGCAATTTTCTAACACGGATTGGGCAAGAAAACTAACATATTCTTCTTGAATTTGCAAGCTTTCTTCATGATCCACAAAAGCCATTTCAGGCTCAATCATCCAAAATTCAATGAGGTGTCTCCGAGTTTTAGATTTTTCGGCTCTAAATGTAGGACCAAATGAAAATACTTTTCCAAAAGCCATCGCTGCAGCTTCCATATAAAGCTGTCCACTCTGTGAAAGATAAGCCTCTTCATCAAAATATTTGGTATGAAACAAGTCTGTTGTACCTTCTGCTGAAGAACCAGTTAAAATTGGTGGATCAATTTTAACATAGCCATTATCTTGGAAATATTGATATGTTGCTCTAATTATTTCATTTCTAATTTTCATAACAGCATGCTGCTTTCTTGAACGTAGCCATAAATGTCGATGATCCATCAAAAATTCTGTCCCATGTTCTTTTGGAGTAATTGGATAGTCGACTGCTTCATGAATCAATTCAATCTCTTGTACATGCATCTCAAATCCAAGTGGAGACCTTTTATCTTCCACTATTGATCCAGTTATGTAAATCGATGATTCCTGGTGAAGATTTTTTGCTAATTGAAAAGTTTCTTCACTAACATCGTTTTTCGCAACTACTGCTTGGATAAATCCTGTGCCATCACGTAATTGCAAGAATGCAATTTTACCACTTGATCTTTTATTCTCTAACCAAGCTCCTATGGTTACCGTTTGCCCTTCATATTTTTTAACTTTATCTATTGTTGTTTTCAAAGGGAATACCTCCATCATTCAATTTACTTAATAAATTATAATATATTATTGGTGTGTTGTCACAAATCGTTTAATTCTTTTTGCTGCTTCGATTAATAATTCCTTAGATGTAGCATAGGAAAGCCGGATATTATTTGGTGAGCCAAATCCTGATCCAGGTACAACCGCAACGTTTTCTTTTTCTAAAAGCGCAGTTGCCCATTCGTCTGTATTACGAAAACCATTCATTTTTACAGCTTCTTCAACATTTGGAAATAAATAAAAGGCTCCACTTGGTTTATCACATGTTATTCCAGGTATATCTACAATTAGGTTATATAGTGTATCAAGCCTGTCAGAAAAAACTTCTCTCATTTCCGTTGTAGGATCTTCATTAACTTGATATGCAGCTAAAGCAGCGTATTGTGAAATTGAAGTTGGGTTGGATGTTGCATGTGATACAAAATCTGACATTGCTTTAATTATCTTTTTAGGTCCAGCAGCATATCCTATCCGCCATCCAGTCATTGCATGAGATTTGGAAACCCCGTTAATAACAACAGTTTTATCCTTTAATTCTGGAGACAATTGAGCAATGGAGATATGTTTCTCATCCGTATAAATTAACTTCTCATAAATTTCATCTGATACAATAACTAAATCATGCGTTAAGCATACTTCACCAATTTTCCGTAATTCTTCTTCACTATAAAGCATTCCCGTTGGATTACTTGGTGAATTAATAATTATAGCCTTTGTTTTGGGCGTAACTGCCTCTTTTATCTGCTCTGGAGTCAATTTAAATTGATTTTTTTCTGAAGTATTTAGTAATACAGGTTTTCCTCCTGCTAACTTAATTTGTTCAGGATAACTTACCCAATAAGGTGCTGGTACAAGAACTTCATCCTCTTCATTTAATAACACTTGAAACAATGAATATAAAGCATATTTAGCTCCTGTAGTTATAATGATTTGTTCAGGTTGATAATTTAGACTATTATCTTTTTCAAATTTTTCACTAATTGCTTCTTTTAGTTCAATTATCCCACTAGCAGGTGTATATTTTGTTTTTCCTTCATCCATTGCTTGTTTTGCTGCTTCAATAATAAATGATGGCGTATTAAAGTCTGGCTCTCCAACACCTAAACCAATAACATCCTGCCCTTCTTTTTTTAATTGTGCAGCTTTGGCAGAAATCGCTAATGTTGGAGAAGGTGTTAAGCTTTTCATTTTATTTGCTAAATCCATTTTTTTCACCTTTCAATAAAATATTTTTTACTTAAATGTTTGTCTAAATTTAAATTGTTCATATCTTGATCCATCGTACATAGATAGATAATCTAAAACATAGCGGTCGGTATCATCTCTATATGTTACCTCCCATAAAGGATTGTTTTTTATCATCGCAGGATTAACTTTTATAAATTGACATTTTGTACAATCATTTTCCCATAATGATTTAATTTCTTGTTTCGTCAGTACTTCATCACTATCTATAAACGTCATTTTTTCTTTATTTTTTACTTTTGGTACAAATACAATTTTTTCTTCCCCATGTTCTGTTTCCCCAAAGACAATATGATACGTTTTTTCGTCATAAAAATGTGTGATATGATGAATTGATTCTATATCCGTTTCCTGCAACACTTCTTTTTCTGTCTCTGTATAACCTGTTGACTTGGATTCCTGTATATCTTTAAATAAAAATATACTATAAATAGTTGAAATAATTAAAATTAATATTAGGATCAATAGACTCCATTTCAACCAGGATGGGAAACCTTTTTTATTTGAATATCGATATCGGTTAATCTGCATAGCTGCTTCCATAACTTATAGGACTTTTATTTCGCTGTTGTTTTGTTCTTATTCTGCTTATTTTATTGATTTTAGGAAGAAAATTCATGTTTTAGCCTCCCATACAAGTTTTATCTCAAATTTTACTAATTATAATGATTTCTTTATAGCTAACAATAAAAATGAAGGTTGAAAGTACTCAACTTTACCAATAAAACACCCTGACCTATACCATTTTTTATACTGATGCATTTATTATAACATAGTAATGCATCAGTATATTTTTTAAAACCATTTTTCAGCTTTTGTCATTAAAGCTTTCGTAGTGTCAAACGATGTTGGTACTTCAGGAATCGACTTTAAAAAAAACTTACCGTAACGAGCATTAATAATTCTTGCATCACATATAAAGACGATACCTCGATCATGTGTTGAGCGTATAAGCCTTCCAAACCCCTGTTTAAAACGAAGCACTGCATTAGGAAGAGAAAGTTCAAAAAAGGGACTTTTTCCTTTACGTTTAAGTAAGTTTGCTTTTGCTTCATATATAGGATGATTTGGTGGTTGAAAAGGCAGTCTGGCTATTACTAAACTTGATAAATCTTCACCAGGGATATCAACACCTTCCCAAAAAGAATTTGTCCCTAATAAAATGGCCTTTTCAAATGTTTGAAAATTCTTCTTAAGTCTTGCTCGACTACCGCTTGAAATTCCCTGACCAATTAAGACATATTCATTTGTTCCCATTGTTTCTTTTAATAAGTAGTATGTTTTTCTTAACATGTCATAAGATGTGAATAAAACAAGCATTCGACCATTTGTTATTTTTGCAAGTGATAAAATGGCCTCACTTACCGAATAAATATACTCATCCATATTTCCGTACTTAATATCTGGAAAATCATTAGGGATTAGCATTTGCACTTGATTTTCATATGAAAATGGTGAAGATATTTTTTCTTTTATTAACCTTTCTGTTGGAATACCTAATCGATTTTCAATAAAAGAAAAGGAATTTCTCATCGTCAACGTAGCACTTGTTAAAATGACACTTTTTTTCACTTCAAAAAAATCACTATATAGAATGTTTGAAATGTCAGTTGGTTCACTGTATAAATAAGCAGCATTTTTCGCACCGCTTGCTTCTATTTCTATCCATTTCACATGTTCAATTGTATCTTCTAAAATAAAAAGATGTTCCAGTGAATCGATAAAACCTTGTAATTCCTCTATATAACTAAAGAGCTCATCTTCTTCATTTTTATTAAGTGTATCCTGTTGTTTTATTTGTGTTAATAAATGAATTAGATCACGCAGAAAAAAGGTTAGACGGTTGACCATTTCTTTAATAACAGACCAATCATCATTTTCTTCTACAGGTTCAAAACGATATTGTATACGGCCTATGTCACTTACGGATTTGTCATTTTTTTGCTGTTTGATAACATATTGAAACAACAATCTAAAAAGTTGATCGATTTCATATTTTGTATCTGAAAAAATACTGTCCCACACTTCAAAAGGGGTGTTATCTTTGAGTGTTGGTTGTCCTTGTATGATATTTTGCATCCATCCATTTTCTTTGGTTCCACCTATTTGATTTAATGTATAAATGATATTAACATAATCCAATTTCAAACCATAGTGTCGGGATGCTGTATCCTCGAGATGGTGTGCCTCATCAATAATAACTTTTTCATATGAAGGTATAAATGAATAATCGTTGAACATGTCTGTACATAATAAAGCATGATTCGTGATGATAACATCTGCCTTTTGGGCTTTTTCACGTGCTCTTTGATAGTATGAATATGAAAACCATGGCGAAGAAGGGTCAATTATTCCTTCTAAATCAGAAGAAACTTTGTTGAAAAAATAATAACCACTTGATGGTAATGTTATTTCATCTATGTCTCCTGTTTCAGTTTCTGTTAACCATACTAAAAGGATTGCTTTTGTTAATGCAACATCATAATTATCATATTGATCAGACCTTAACTCTCTTTCAAATTTTTCCAAACTAATATAGTGCCTTCTTCCTTTTAATAATGCCACATGGAAAGGAAATGGCAATAACTTTCTTACTAAAGGTATTTCTTCATCTAATAACTGGCTTTGCAAATGGATTGTAAATGTACTAATTACAAGACGCTGTCCCATCTTCACTGCTTCGTATATAGCTGGCAGTAAATAACCCAAAGATTTTCCTGTTCCGGTTTCTGCTTCAATCAAAGCGTGTTTCTTTAATTGAAATGCATCATAAATATATTCGGACATATGACGTTGTCCAGGTCTTTTTTCGTAATGATCCATTACGTGTTCCAGTGCTCCATCTTCTTCATAAACATCATCTAAAAAATCACCATAAGAGGTTTCTAATTTTATATCTTGCCGTTTAATATCTATTCCTTTTTTAAACGCCAATCCTCTATATGTAGTAATAGAATTATCCTTTGCAACATCAAAAGAAAGTGTCTCTTTTCTGTCATTTAATAAAGTAAATAAATCGGATTTTAAAATAGGCTCCAATTTCAATAAATGATCAATGGTTTCGTAAGGAAGATTAAATATTTTTCTTTTTAGCATTAAAAATAATTCAGCTGTAACATATGCATCCGATAGAGCCCTGTGTGGATTTTTATGCTTTAAATCCAGATAATTCGCTAATTGACCTAGTTTAAAACCAGGTGCGCGTGGAAAAAGAATTCGAGATAATTCCACAGTATCTAATACACTGTTTTTTAAAGGAGAAAAAGAAATCTTTTCTAATTCAGCATTTAAAAAACCTACGTCAAAGGAAATATTATGAGCAACCAGGTAACTATCTTTTGTAAGTTCAATAATTTTTTCCGCAATTTCTTTAAAGTCTGGAGCATGTGCTACATCCTCATTCGTAATACCAGTCAATTGAGATATAAAAGGAGGTATTTCTTTATACGGGTGTAAAAATGTAGAAAGTTCATTTGTGATCTTATTATTTTCAATGATAACCATGCCAATTTCAATAATTTTATCGTCCTGCTCTGCAGAATGTCCTGTTGTTTCAAGGTCAAATACAACATATCTATCCACTTTATCTCCCCCCCTTTTTTAAAAACTGGTCAAATTTAAAATAAGACTCTTATCCGATTGATAAGAGCCTTTAGTAAAATCTTTCACTTTATTTTTAAAAGGCCAATCATAGTAAAATATTTGCTCTATCAATTTCGCTAATGTGTATTGTTTTAAAAGAGCATCATCATCAGTAGCTATTATTTGTGGTTTAAATCATTTCATTCTGCATGTTTTACATATGTAGTCTATTTTAGTTTCTAATTGGATTAACAACATGAACTAAATCCCAATATTATATTTTTCAACCTCTTTTTCAATGATAACAGGATTTTATTCATCGTCAACTTTAAGTCATTGTTTTAGTTGAATGTCATTTATTCATTTTCCTCGAACCAGTCAATTTCGGCGGAATATATTTTTTCAATTGAATCGTCAGTGTTTTTTACTAATAAAGCTCCATCTTCAGCAATTCCATAAAAAATGGCTTTCCATTCTTCTTTTAATGTTTTTATTAAAATACGTTCACCAATCTTAAAACCATAATATTCCCATAAACGTTTTATTTTAGAAAATCCGGCATCCATATACAACTCATATGTTTTTTCAAATTGAACTAAAATTGCTTGAATTAGCTCTCTAATATCCCATTCAGTACTTGTCTCAAGCTTTAATGATGTAGCTTTACTTCTCAATTCGTGAGGTAAATCGTCTTTCTCTTGTAAGATATTAACCCCTATTCCAAGAACAATATATTGTATCTGATCTTGCTCTGCTTGCATTTCAGTTAAAATACCAGCGACTTTCTTTCGATTTATAAGAATATCATTTGGCCATTTAATTTGGACTTTAAGCTCTGTAAAACTTGAAATAACTTCAGCCAGAACAGTTGCTGCAAGCAATGTTAATTGAGGGGCTAAATGTGGTGAAATGGAAGGTCTAAGTAATATACTCATCCATATTCCTTTATTTTCAGCTGAAAACCACGCCCTATTCATTCTACCCTTCCCATTTAATTGCTTATCAGCAACAACTACGGTACCATGCTTTTGATTTTCTAAAGCGAGTTCATGCATGATAAGTTGCGTTGACGATGTAGTCTTCTTATGTATAATCGTATGCCCCATCCATTTTGTATTTAACCCCCATTGAAGCGTGTTTTCACTTACCTTTGCTGGAAAACCAATAATCCTATAACCTTTTTTAGGAACACCTTCAATGGAATATCCATCTTTTTTTAATTCATTCATATGTTTCCATACTGCACTTCGAGAAATATTAAGTTTTTCTGATAAAATTTGACCTGATATATACTGATGTTTATTTTCTGCTAAAAGATTAATTAATTGATTTCGGGTGGATTCCATTTTATCCATTCCTTTAATTGATCATACTTATTTTCTATATTGTTCATTACAACTTCTCTTTCCATCTGATTTAACTTTTGTTTAATCCAAGAACCTTTCTTCCTATCTGGAAACATCTGTACTAAATCATTTCCATTCATCTTTAAATCCTTTTTGGATCTTATTGGTAAAGTTCTACTTATTTGTTTAAATCTATCAGAATCAATAGGTTTATCATCAAATAACATTACTGTAAGGTTTAAGAAGCTTGGATAAAGATCTTGTTGTAAATTATATACTAACCAATGATCCAAGCCTTCTGTCTCATAATAATTTAAAGCTTCAGTCAAATTGATTGCTTTGTTTTTCGTTTTGTTTGAGCATTTCCATTGTTTACACCATTCATTTATCGTAATAGTCGGTTCTACATAATGAAATAGTGCAATAAATTCTCCGAAAGATTGCATTGGCTTTAATTTATTCCGGAGGACTTTTAAAATATTTGGATACTCCAACATGATGGGCAGATGCTGATATACTTCAGTATCAAGTAAATAATTTATTCCTTTATTGATAGACTCTCCAGCGACTAACTTAGTCATTTCGGATGTAATTCGCTCGATAGCTAATTTTTCTATTTCCGGTTTTATTTTTTTCATTGCTTCTAAAGTTTCTTTTTCTATTGTAAAGCCTAACTGACTTGAGAAACGCAATGCACGAACGATTCTTAATGGATCCTCTTTAAATCTTTCTTCTCCTTTTCCAACCGTTCGTATCAACTTGTTATTTAAGTCTGATTTTCCATCAAATAAATCAATGATTTTTCCATTTTTATTCATTGCTAATGCATTCATCGTGAAATCCCGTCGTTTTAAATCTAAGTCGATATGATCAATAAATTCAACCTGATCAGGATGACGTTGATCTGAATACATCCCATCTAGACGAAAGGTTGTTACTTCAAATGAATTTTTTTTATGGCGAACGATGACCGTTCCATGTTCAATTCCTACTGGTATTACTTTTTCAAAAATAGACATTATTGATTTAGGTAATGCAGATGTAGCAATATCTATATCTTTAATAGGATTTCCAAGCAATAAATCTCTAACACAACCACCTACAAAATAAGCCTGAAACCCGTTTTGTTCGATATTGTCTATTATTTCTTTTGCAATTAAAAATCGTTCGTCAAGCATCTACATCACCAGTTCCTACATAAAATTATATTAAAAGCCTCTCATATAAATCCAAATATTCCTCGAGAATTTGTTTTGAATTAAAGTTTTTCTTCGCGTGGTATGAGGCATTTTTTGAAAAATGTTCCAAAAGTGTCTTATCCGATAATAATTTTATTGCTTGTTTCGCGGCATTTTCTGTATCACCCAACTCAACAATATATCCTGTTTCATCATGAATGATAACTTCCGGAATCCCGCCTACATTTGTTCCTATACAAGGTACTTCACAAGCCATTGCTTCAAGTAAAACAAGACCAAAGCTTTCTTTTTCGGACATTAATAATTTTAAATCAGAAATCGATAGTAAGTCTGTTATATTCTTTTGCTTCCCTAAAAATAAAACATTATCAGATAATCCTAACTCATGCACTAGTTGAAAAATATTATTAAATTCTGGTCCATCACCAACAAGCAAAAGCTTTACATTTAATTCTCGTTTTACCTTTTGAAATGTATAAATAACATCTTCAATACGTTTCACTTTGCGAAAATTCGATATATGGATAATTACTTTTTCATCCGAATGAATACCATATTCTTTTTTCAGTGATGACAATTCCTTTTTATAATACTCTTTTTCATTGATAAAGTTATATATAACGTTAATTTCCTTTTCTGTATGAAGCACTTCTTTCGTTTGATTAGCTAAACTATGAGAAACAGCTGTTACCGCATCAGATTGATCAATTCCATATTTAATCATACTTTTAAAAGTACTATCAATCCCTAATACAGTGATGTCTGTTCCATGTAAGGTCGTGACAATTTTAAAATCACGTTTAGCAATATCCCTTGCTAAAATTGCACTAATAGCATGGGGCATAGCATAATGGACATGAAGTATGTCAAGTTCTTCTCTATCAGCAACCTCTGCCATTTTTGATGCTAAAGCCAAATCATAAGGTGGATACTTAAAAACTGGATAATGACTTGGTTCAACTTCATGAAAATAAATCATTGGCTGAATCTGATTTAATCGAAATGGTAAACTTGATGTAATAAAATGTACTTCATGACCGTATTCCGCTAATTTTTTTCCTAGTTCTGTTGCAATTACTCCAGAACCGCCAGCAGTTGGATAACAAGTAATGCCAATTTTTCTCATTAGTTCTCTTCCTTCTTCTTCTGTTTAATAATTTCTCGCCAGCCAAAATCACCACGCTCTAGTCCTTTAATTATAATTTCAGCAGCGGCTAAGTTAGTTGCTAAAGGAATATGATGGACATCACAAAGGCGCATTAAAGCACTAACATCAGGTTCATGCGGCTGGGCTGTAAGCGGATCTCTAAGAAAAATAACAATATCCATTTCATTATTAGCAATCATCGCACCGATTTGCTGGTCTCCACCTAAAGGTCCCGACTGGAAGCGTTTGATAGCCAAACCAGTTTCAGTTGTAATCATTTTACCTGTTGTTCCTGTTGCATAAAGCTTATGTTCCTTTAAGACATGTGCATATGCATTTGAAAACTGGACTATATCCTGTTTTTTCTTGTCGTGAGCTATAAGAGCAATATTCATAAGAATTCCTCCTAATGATTTAAATCAAAAATGCTTAAAGCGCTCAATGATTTATGTCCATTATATTTTCCAGACCATATACCAAAGTACTGATCGTCACAACATGTTCAATTGCCAATTTTATGCCAGACATGAAAGACTTTCGATTAAAAGAGTCATGCTTAATTGTCAAAGTTTGGCCATCTCCACCAAATATGACTTCTTGGTGAGCTACCAAACCAGGTAGACGAACACTATGGATTCTCATACCATCCTCTTTTGCACCGCGAGCACCTTGCATTGTTTCAAATTCATTAGGATGACCTTGTTCCTTTTTTTCCCTCACTTTATTTATCATACTTATCGTTTTTTTAGCCGTCCCTGAGGGGGCATCTAATTTTTGGTCATGATGTTTTTCAATAATCTCTACATGAGGTAAAAATTTAGCTGCCATTTTAGAGAATTGCATCATTAATACCGCTCCAATGGCAAAGTTAGGAGCAATAATACAGCCAATTTCTTTAGAAGTTGCAAGATGTGTAAGCTCATTAATTTGCTCCTCTGAAAATCCCGAAGTCCCAACTACAGGACGTATGTTGTTTTGAAGAGCAAGTAATGTATGATTAAAACCAGCGTCAGGTACTGTTAGATCAATAAATACATCAGCTTTCACTGAAGTAAAACATTCCTCTGCATCTTCAAAAACAGGAACATCTAGATTGGGTAATCCTTCTATATCACTAAGTTTTTTTCCATTATTTTTACGATCAATACAGCCAACAAGCTGAAAGTTAGGTTCTTGATTAACCATCCTTACAGCTTCAGAGCCCATACGACCCCTTGGTCCAGCTATGATGACTTTTATGTTCATTAAGATCCTCCTCGTATCTTGCGTGTAACTGAATTTTATTTCTAATTTTTTGGTGTCCATCTATTTTTATCACGTGTTTCAAATTTAGTCATGGATTGATGAAAAGCATCTGATAAATTAAAGTCTAGAGAATTGGCAAAACATGCAAGCACAAAAAGAATATCACCAATTTCCTCTTCGACTGTTTTTTCTTCTTCTGTAGGTTTTTTTGGTTTTTCACCATAATAATGATTAATTTCCCGAGCCAATTCTCCCACTTCTTCCGTGAGTCTAGCTGTTAAACTAAGTGGTGAAAAATAACCTTCTTTAAATTGACTTATGTAATCATCAACCCGCTTTTCAATTTCATCTGTATTATAAGTTTTTTTATTATTCATAAAGAACCTCTTTTCTTTTTGACTATCTTTTATGTTAGCTAATAGACTCTTTTTTGACAAATTTTTTATTTTCCGTGGAAAAAATAAATAAATTTACCGTTATGCATCATTCTGTCGAAAAATCTAGTGAATTCGTTTAAATATGCCCATGAAAGTTTGTTCTTAAACTGGATATTGTTTATAATTATAAGAACTTGACATTACGTAACGGATCAAAAAGGAGAGTTTTTAAATGATATTTGGTCTAAAACTTAAAAATATATTATTTATTTTATTAGGTTCTGCGATTATGGCATTTGGCGTAGTCCATTTTAATATGCAAAACAACCTTAGTGAAGGTGGCTTTACTGGGATTACGCTAATTCTATTCTTTGCTTTCAACTGGGATCCGGCTATTACAAATATTATATTAAACGTACCATTATTTTTTATTGGCTGGAAATACCTTGGAAGAAATACATTTTATTATACGATTATTGGAACATTTGGTGTTTCCGCGTTTTTAAAAATCTTTCAAATCCATCCCTTTCCAATATATTTGCAATCTGACATGACATTAGCTGCACTTTTTGCTGGAATATTTGTTGGTGTAGGACTAGGAATTATTTTCAGGTTTGGTGGTACTACAGGTGGTTCAGATATCATCGCCCGTCTTGTCAACAAATATGCTGGATGGAGTATAGGAAGAACGATGTTTTTAATTGACTTTTTAGTTATTACAATATCCATTTTTACCATATTAGATATTGTTGAGGGGATGTATACACTTGTTGCAGTTTATGTAGGAGCCCGTGTGATTGATTTTATACAGGAAGGTGCTTATTCTGCTCGTGGTGCAACAATTATATCTTCTTCAAGTGAAATCATCGCTAAACAAATTAATGAGAAAATGGACCGAGGAGTTACTGTTTTAACAGGAAGAGGAAGCTATACAGGAGAAAATCGTGAAGTTTTATATTGTGTAGTCGCCAAAAATGAAATTGTCCGATTAAAAAATATTATTGAAAAAATTGATCCACATGCCTTTTTTGTCCTCAGCACTGTTCATGAAGTTGCAGGAGAAGGTTTTACCTTGGATGGAGATAAAAAGCCAATCGAATAGCTAACTACCGTGAATAATATACCAGAATGACAATATAAAAACTCAAGCATCTTATTTATAGACGCTTGAGTTTACATTTATCACTCTCTTAATCCTCGTTACCCAGAAAAATCAGAATAAATCTTAATAATTCTGCCACAGCGACAAGAGCTGCAGCTACATAAGTCATCGCAGCAGCATTCAAAACTTTTTTCGTTTCTCTTTCTTCATCGTTTCTAATTATGCCTGTTGATACAAGCTGAGTCATTGCTCTACTAGATGCATTAAATTCAACAGGTAAAGTAACGAGCTGAAATAAAACTGCAGCTGACATGAAGATAATCCCTAATAATAACAGGTTTGATAGACTTAAAAAGATTCCAGCTAAAATGAGAAAGAATGATATATTAGAACCAAAACTAGCTACTGGTACTAATGCTGTTCTAAATTTCAGAAATCCATATTCTTCCTGATCTTGGATAGCATGTCCCACTTCGTGTGCTGCAACAGCAGAAGATGCCATGGACTGCCCGTGATAATTACCGCTAGAAAGTCGAACTACTTTCTTTCTAGGGTCATAGTGATCGGAAAGAACTCCTTTTGTCTCTTCAATCCGGACATCAAATAATCCATTATCATCTAAAATCTTTCTTGCCACTTGCGCTCCTGTCATCATCGACGAAGTCGGCTTTTTAGAATATTTAGCATACGTACTTTTTACTTTTGATTGTGCCCATATTGGGATAATCATGAGTAAGGCAATATATATAAGATATCCACCTAATCCACTAAACATATTGATACCTCCAAAAACATTAAATTTATCAGCTTAGGTCAATTTTAGTCAAAGAATTAAAATCAGTCAATTGATTTACCCTTATTCTTCTTTTTGTTTTTTTCACCTTTATATTTTCTCCAACTAACATAGGATAATGTAATTGCAATACAACCACCTACTATCAAAACCATCCAAAAAAATGGAATCATTTCCTTACTTTTTACAGATGTATCTTTTACAGTATCCGCGGCTACTGGATTGAATAAGATATCGTTCATTAGAAAAATAATAAAAATCCCTATGAACATCCATCCTTGTTTTTTTATTTTACAGTTATTCATAGAGAACAATCCCCCATACACCTTTTTAAACTAATGTATGAGTCAATTTAGAAAGATATAACAATTAATGCTTCAGAATATCCTTTTTAACAGTTAATCTATATGTAAGAAGTATCGTTATTACGCTTAACCAAAATGTAAAATAACCAATTTCATTCATATAATCAGTAAGGGATGCGTATATTGGCATCATACCAAAAACATAATCAATCACATCGTTATGGAGAGTCCATATAGATGCAATAACAAGATGGCGCATTTTTATTTTATAAAAAGGAGCATAGAGAAGCCCTTGGATTGCCATACCTGCATGGGACAATATCAACATATAACCTGAAGGACTTAGATAGCCAGTTGTAATAAGTGTTAAAATATTCATTATAACAGCCCATATTCCATATTTAAATAATGTAATTATCGCAAGTGCCTCTATATATGGTGCATTTTTGTTAAATAGAAAAAACAAAAGGAATATTGTAAAAAACATACTTGCCATAGGGCTATCTGGTACAAAAATCAAAAAAATAGCGGGAGTATTTACAAGCTGATACTCATACCAGTAGAAACCATATATTGTCCCTAATAAATTGATAATAAATAAAATAAAAATAAAACGCTTATCCGCTAATATAAATTGAAACATAAAAGATAACCTCACTATTAGGAAGTAGTAGGAAAAAAACACCTTTACCATTCGTATTGGCAAAGGTGTTTTTTAAATTATTGTGCATCTTCGTTAACAGACATAATAAAATCAACTAATTGTTCTAACTCTTCATCTGTTCCTTCGAAAACATCAGCTGGCATTGTTCCAATACCATCTGTTGCAATTGTAGCAATTTCGTCTGCATCATGCTCTGTTCCAATTAAAGAAGGACCAGCAGGTGAACCATCGAGAGCGTCTCCGTGACAACTCATACAATTACTTTCGTAAACTGCGTATCCTGGATCTGATGTATCGATTTCAGTGTCAGAGGGTGGAATTGGTTTATTCGCTTCCGCTCTTGATTCCCAGTCAACTGCAGATGCTGATTCATATGTCAACCACATAACTGATGCAACAGCGAGCAACATCATTGTTACAGCTACAGGTCGTTGATGTGGTCTACGTCCAGGACCATTATCTAAAAATGGAGCAATTAAAAGCCCTCCAAAAGCTAGACCTGGAATTACTAGAATACCAAAGATAATATATGGTCCACTAGCAAATTCATATTTTAAAAGTTCGTACAGGAACAAGAAGTACCAGTCTGGCAAAGGTATATATGCCGCATCAGTTGGATCCGCAACCCCTTCTAATGGAGCTGGATGTGCTAGTGTTAAACATAAAAACCCAACGATAAAGACAGAACCTACCAACCATTCTTTCAATAAAAAGTTGGGCCAAAATGCTTCTGTTCTACCGGGATATTCAGAATAGTCTTTAGATGCATTCGGTTTGTTTTCCGCCGGGATTCGTGAATCACCGACAAATTTCATTCCTTTACCCTTTTTCACAGCTTCCCCTCCTTTTTATAGTGGTCCTGAAATACCTTGTCTACGTATTAAA
>Ga0079226_10001713_pt1 | contig 16838 bp, 24 predicted proteins | sample Poulit2014_FD_76345 | JGI IMG/M metagenome (GOLD analysis project Ga0079226, IMG submission 76345) | Agricultural soil microbial communities from Georgia to study Nitrogen management - Poultry litter 2014 | ecosystem: Environmental > Terrestrial > Soil > Agricultural land | place: USA: Georgia...
AATTAAATACATACTATTTAAATAAAGAAATAATAAGATATAGAAATAATTAAATAAAACAGAAATGAAACTATAATATGTTTATGAGGATTATACCTATAAAAATACCATCAATGGATGAATTAGTACTACCATCAATAGTAGGTAATTTATCATAGTATAGAAGAGGCTTGATCTTAGTGACTGGACCTACAGGCAGTGGAAAGTCTACTACACTAGCTGCAATAATTAATAAGATAAATAATGAGAGAAATTGCCATATATTGACTCTAGAGGAACCTATAGAATACTTGCATAAACATAATAAATCGATAGTTAATCAAAGGGAAATAGGCGATGATTCTCAAAGTTTCTCAACAGGCTTAAGAGCCGCCCTAAGACAAGACCCTGATGTTATATTAGTTGGAGAGATGCGAGATTTAGAAACTATATCTATAGCTTTAACTGCTGCAGAAACAGGACATTTAGTACTATCCACACTACATACCTCTGGTGCTGCAAAAACTATAGATAGAATCATAGATGTATTTGCACCACATCAACAGCAGCGAATTAGAGTACAGCTTTCATCTGTAATAGAGGCTGTCATATCTCAACAATTATTACATAATGCAAAAGAAGATGGGAGAGTGGCAGCCTTCGAGATAATGATAGCTACTGGAGCTATAAGAAATCTGATTAGGGATGATAAAATCCATCAAATTGATACATCTATACAAACTGGAGCAAACCATGGTATGCAGACTATGGACGGAGATTTATTGAATTTATATCATAGAGGAATGATTAGCAAAACAATGGCAATATCACATGCTATTGATCAGGTTGAAATCAAAAAACACTTAATATAGAGGGATATCATGATATACAAATACAAGTCAATTACTAAAGAAGGACAATCTATAGAGGGTATATTTGAAGCTAATAGTGAATCTGAAGTTATAGCAATGATTCGGAATAGGAATCATTTGCCAATAGAAGTAGCAATAGACCCAGGATCTAATGTTCAAATAAATATATTTGCTCCCAAGATAAAAAAGAAGGACTTAGCTATATTTTGTAGACAGTTTTACACCATGGTAGATGCAGGTATAGGTATAGTAAAATCTTTAGATATATTAATGGCACAAACTTCAAATAGAACTCTTAAAAAAGCATTAAAGACAATTTATGAAGATGTTCAAAAAGGATTTACCGTATCTGAGGCTATGGAAAAACATTATAAAGTATTCCCTTCCATATTAATAAATATGATAGAGGCAGGGGAAATCAGTGGTAATTTAGATGGTATATTGGAAAGAATGGCCATACATTTTGAAAAAGAGAATAGATTAGAAAATAAGGTTAAATCTGCCTTAATTTATCCCATAGTATTAATAGTAGTATCTATTGCAGTAGTTATATTTATGTTATTGAAAGTACTACCTACTTTTGTCAGTATGTTTGAAGGAAGTGAAACAGCCTTGCCATGGCCAACCCTATTTGTATTAAATATTAGTGAGTGGTTACAAAAATATTGGCATATTATACTAGCAGCCATGGGTGTGGGTACAGGATTATTATTTTATTTTAGAAGCACGGAGTATGGTAAAAGATTTTTTGATAATTTGAAGATAAGTGTTCCAGGTATCAAAACTATTAATACAAAGATAATTACCTCCAGATTTACTAGAACTCTATCTACCCTAATGGCTTCAGGTATACATCTTATTCCATCAATTGAAGTAGTTGGTAAGGTAGTGAATAATGCAATAATAGAAGATAGATTACATATAGGAATAGAGAATATTAGCAAAGGGGCAACCCTTTCTAAGGCAGTAGGAGATGTAAAAATTTTTCCACCTATGGTAGATTCTATGATAAAAATTGGAGAAGAATCTGGTTCTCTGGATGAAATGTTATATAAGACTGCTGATTTTTATGATGAAGAAGTAGAAGAAAGCTTACAAAGAATGATAACATTAATGGAGCCAATGCTGATTGTAGTTTTGGCATTAGTTATAGGTTTTATAGTAATTGCAATGGCTATGCCAATGTTCGATATGGTAGATACAATTTAGAACGATTTATTAATTCTGCTTTTTTAATATGAGCTTTTAATAATAGGGACCTTGCTTTCAAAGAAAAAAATATAAGGGAGGAATGTAAATGTCAAAGTGGATTAACAGAAATAGAAAGAGAAAAGGATTCACATTAGTTGAGTTAATTGTAGTAATAGCTATACTTGGTATTTTAGTAACATTGGCATTACCACGACTAATGGTCTCTAGGGATTCTGCCAGAGAAAATGCCCATAAAGCCAATATGAAGACCTTAAAGAGCGCAGCAAATATAGCTGTGGCCGAGCATGGAGCACCAAATTCCAGGGTAGTATGGGACTCGGTTAAAAAAGATGAAACAGATGATTATGCAAGTAGGCACTATATAGAAGAATGGCCCGAAAATCCATTTCCAGAAAATAAGGGACAAGGTAGAAATTATATGGTAACAATTAATGAAGATGGTGAGGTATCAGTGGAATTAAAATAGAAATGAATTGAAAATCAATGATTTGATTTAGTATATTTAAATTTTGATATATTGATCATTTACTGATGCGGAGACCTTTATCAAAGAAAGCTTTTTATCAAACAAATTCGATCCATAATGAGTGATATAATATGATCTTATTAATTTTTGTATACGGAATTATAATAGGCTCCTTCTTAAATGTATGCATTTATAGAATACCAAGAAGAGAAGGTATAGTCTATCCACCTTCACATTGTCCAGTGTGCAACTATAAGCTTAAATGGTATGATAATATACCTTTATTATCTTATAGAATCCTTAGAGGACGGTGTAGAAGCTGTGATGCCCCTATATCGATACAATATCCTTTAGTAGAACTACTGAATGGAATTATATACATAATCTTATACTATCACTTTAATTTTACTATAGATTTTGTTTTTTTCGCATTGATTTCATCAGTATTAATAGTCATTACTTTTATTGACTTGATGAACATGCTCATCCCAGATGTTTTAATAGTTATATTAGTCATGTTAGAGATTTTACATAAATTAAGCTTATATTTCCTAAAGGGAATAACTGTAAATCTCTGGGATAGTTTTCTAGGACTGTTTGTATCAGGATTTTTATTCTTACTTATAGTTATAGTGTCCCGTGGTGGTATGGGAGATGGAGATATAACTCTCATAGCTTCTATAGGATTCATATTAGGTCTAAAATCAATTCTACTTACTATACTTCTATCCTTTATTATTGGGGCAATTATATCCTTATTCTTATTATTAACTAGGATTAAAACTAAGAAAGATCCAATAGCTTTTGGTCCTTTTATTGTATTATCATTTTTCATTGTTTTATTATACGGCCCAAGTATAATAAATTGGTATTTTAGTTTAATATATAGATAAATTTTTTTATAAAAGGGGTCAAAAATGAATTTATTTAAAAATAAAAAAACTATGTCTATAGACTTTGGCTCTTCTACAATTAAGATAGTAGAAGGAAAATTTTCTAAAAAAGATATAGTAATATACAAAAGTTTTTTAATAGATATTCCAGATGATGTATATAAGGATGGAATAATTCTTGATATAGATCAATTAGGAGATATACTAGGGCAACAATTAAAAGAGAATAATCTATCTTCAAATACAGCTAATGGTGTCATTAACTCCTCCCATATTATCACCCGGGAGATCAAGATTCCTGATATGTCTTATGACGAAATCAAATCTTTATTAAGCTATCAAGTAGAAGAATATATTCCCATTAGGTCAGAAGAATATATAGTCCAATTTATTATTCTGGATAGAGTATATGAAGATGGGATAGCACTGCTTAACCTGCTATTAGTTGGTATTCCTAAAGATATAGTAGCAGCCCATTTAAATCTATTCAAAACTTTAAATATTAAGCCACATTCACTAGATTTTCAAGGTAATGCAATAGCCAAATTAATAAATTTTAATGAATTAATCAATGATTCATATTCACCAGAAAAGAAAAATATAGCCTCAATAGATATAGGATATAACAATACTAAATTAATTTTGATTGAGAAAGGAAATATTAAAGTAACTAGAGTTGTAGATATGGGAACTTTACATATATTAGATTTTATCGAACAAAATCTAGGAATAGATCGACAGGAACTGAAGAGTCTATCATTAAATAATTTATCTATTAGTAAAAAAATTGAAGAAGGATCAAAATCTGATTTATTCCAGCAGATTATCGTGGGGGCTCTAAATACTTTACTGGAGAAGATAGAATTAATATTTAGATACTACAGAAGCAGAGGATTAGATAATTCGATAGATTTAATATTATTACAAGGTGGAATTGCCAATATAAAAGGTATGGAAATTTTATTTGAAGATTATTTTGATATTAAAAGCATTAAAATTGATTCCCTGAATAATCTCAATTTTACTAGTGATTTACTCTCTAGATATTCAAATGCTATTGGTGGATTAATAAGGATTGATGAGGTGTAAATATGAGTGATTTGAATTTTTTTGATCCATATATAGAAAAACAAAGATTTAAAATAAGTAAAAGCCTTCTTCTGAATGTTTTACTGCTATTAATTATTATATCCCTAATTGGATATGGGATATTTAATCAAATCAAACTCAAAAAACTAAAAACTGAAATAAATGAAAAAAGAGCTTTAGCTGAAAATTCTAGAATTCTTAAAGAAGTGAAAAAAATTAAAGTGCAGGAAGAGGAAATTAATAGACTTTTTAAAGAAGTAGAAGAGATAAAAATAGTAAATGATTATGTAGAAGATATAAATATTATCAATAAAAATTTCTTAAACTCCATAACTTCTAAGATGTCTGAAGATATGTTTTTAACTAGTTTTAATATTTCAAACAAATATGTAGATATAGTTGGAATTTCAAAGGATAAACTAAGTATTGCTCAATTTAAGAAAGGCCTAGAATCCATTGAGCATATGGAAGATATATTTATTTCAGATATTACTAAGGAAGAAGATTTTTATATATTTGATATTAATATTTCTTTGGAGGAGGTGGATTGGGATGGAGATGGAGAGGATAGTGAACAAATCCAGGAAGAAGATTAGTATTGGAAGACCTCTTACAAATAATGAAAAAGTGTTATTAACTATTCTGGCTACTATAATTTTATATTATTTATTATTTAAATTTGTATTTGGACCTCAAAATGCTAAAATTAATACTCTCGAAGAAGAAGGATATAATTATGATATGCAAATTGCTGAGCATAATAGAATTCTTAGGAATGAGGAAAAAATCGGAGCTGAATGGACCCAGCTCCATAATGAAAAAGAAACTATAGTAGCCAAATATTTTCCTATTTTGGATCAATCACAAATAATATATTTATTAAATGAATTAATACTAGATAGAAATGTGGATATATCAGATTTTATTTTCTCTAGCCCAGAGATTGATCTAATTGAAGATAGAGAAATTGCAAAAATGGATGTAGAACTTCCTTTTGAAGGTGAATACGAAGATATAATTAGCCTGATTCAAGTAATAGATCAAAGTTCAAAAATGATAATTTTTAATTCCTTGAACTTTGATCAAACAGATACAAAGCTTTTATCAGGTAATATGAATCTACAAGTCCTCAGCCTTGAAGGAATAGTAAATACTGATAATGATTTGATCCATATTGAAACTAATAATATCAATATAAAGGATCCCTTTGCTCCCTTTGACGACTATATAGAACCAATAGAAGATTCTGAAAAAAGAAGTAATACTGAAGCTACTGATCCTGTTAATCTGCCCTTAGATTATAAAGAGGAGTCATGGAATAATGAGTCTGAGTAAAATGAATCTAGGGCATGTTTTACAAGTTAGAAAGGTTTTAAAATTAAAATATGGTCAAATAACATTGACTATGGATATTTAAAAAATTTGACTTATAACTAGGATTCTAAATTATTTATAAGGGTATGGGTAAATTATATGAATAATAGAAAAGCTTATACATTAATAGAGGTTTTATTAGTAGTTGCCTTACTATCAATTATAACTGGATTAGCTTTCCCTAATACAAGGACTTATCTAAGAATAAAGGAAAAAAAAGAATTAGATGAGTTTAGGAAGGATATATTATTTGCTAGGAATAAGGCAATTATTGAATCAAAGAATTGTTTCATATATTTTAATTTTGAAGATAATCAATATATAATAAAGCATTCTGAAGAAAGTTTGCCCATAAAAACTAAGAAATTTCCATCTGGTATTGAATTAAGTGGAAAGAAGAATGTACTCTATTTTGAATTTAATTGTAATGGCAGCACTAATAAAAGTGGGACAATCTATTTAACTACTAAATTCAATGATACATATAGTATTTCTTTAACCCCTGCTACTGGACGACTTACCATGGAAAAAATAAAGGACTAATAAAATAAAAGGAGTAGAAGATGAGAAAAGGTGCAATATTTATGGATATACTTATAGCCCTGTTTTTATTAGGTCTTGGTACAATTACTGTTTTCCCCATATTAAATACTAGCTTCAAGGGATTTTCATTGGCAGGAAGAAAGGCAGAAATGGTATACGCCGCTGAAACGGTGGCGGAAACGATAATGGCAAATAGAGATGAGTTAGAAGATTTATTTATTCAATTAGAGGAGCATGGTGAAGTAGATGTTACTGATCTTCTTACAGACAATTTTTCAAAATATAAATGTCAAATTATCAATACAGAAGATAATGAGTATTTATGGAATATTAAAATAATTGTAAATTATAATGGAAAGGAATCTATATCAGATGTTGAACTGCAGGCTAGTATACCCAAGAAATAAAGGGTTTACCTTAATTGAATTAATTTTATGGTTAGCTTTATTTTCTATATTGGCAACTTCATTCCTTTCTTTGTTGAATTATGTAAATCATCTTATTTATATAGGGGATAAGGAGGATGAAGTGCTTCTTAATGGTAAATATGGTTTTGAATTTATTAAGAAAGAAGTATCATCTGCAGACAAAATAATACCTTCTTACAGAATTGAAAATCTCAACTTTCAGTATCCTAGCAATATAGGGTTTGTAATCTTGACTATTAGCCAAGAGGATAGGAAGGATAATTATAATTATTCAACTTATTATCTTAGGGAGGATGAATTAAGAAGAATATCCACTAATCAAGATAGCTCCAAGTATCCAAAATCCAATGATTTCAGTGGATATAATCAAATCTGTACAAGAGTTGTAGACCTATCTAAGACTAAATTAGATACACAGAAAAAGATTATAGATTTAAAACTATATATGGGATGCAAAGATATAGAAACCAAAGTTTTTGAAACTAGAATTTTTATCAGATGTCCCATAGATGGATAATTGGAGGGGTTATGAAAAGAAATGGTTCTATTACTATAATTGCACTTTTGATTATTAGCCTTGCTTTAGTGAGTTCTATTTTATTAATATATATCTCTACACTACAAGTGTCTATAGCTGCAACTAGCTTAGACAGTGTCCAAGCTAAATATATAAGTGAATATATTCTCAATACACTAATATATAATAAAGAAAAATTCCAACAATATTTTTTCTATAATACTTTAGATGGATGCAGAGCGAATGGAGAAAGATTCCCAAGTAAGGGAGAATGGAATATTAGATTTAAAGAGGATAAGGATTTGAATGAATATAGTCAGGATATATCTTACTTTATGAATCAGGTAGATGAAAGAAAAAATATAATTTTGAAAATCAAGACAAAATATAAGAATATACCTTCAAATATAATAGCTTATATTGATGTAATTCACGAAATATTCCAATTAAATAAACCCTATATCTTTATCAATGATTTATCACAAGATTATAAGAATAAATTAATAAGTTTATTGGAAGAAATACATGATAATTGCTTTGATTATGATTGTAAGATCACTGCTTCTGTAAGAAGAATTAATAATATAGATGGTAATATATCAATAAATGTAAATTCCAAAAACTCTGATAGAGAAATTATTATAGACAATGAAGGTCAAGTATCTAGTTTTTCTAATAAATATATAATTTTAACAAATTTGCTAAATGAATCTACTGAAAAACCTTCACTTATTATAGGAAATATAGAAGATGATTCTTTATTAAAGTTGAATGGTGTTATGTATGTAGAAGGCGATGTAATAGTCAATCAAAATCTAGAGTTTGATGGCATAATCATAGTAAATGATGGTAAAATAATCATTAATACAGATATACCTCCTATTATAAAGGGGGTAATTCTTCATAATGATGATATTAGAATAAATGAAGAAGATTTAGTTTTAATTCATGATCAAGATAATATATGGAATTTTGGTTCCTATATACCTGGATTTATCACACCTAGACTTAATCTAATAAAAAGATATTGAATTTAACTGAGGATACATATATACTTTTATGTAATGGAAATAATATTGTATATCGATTGTATGCATATATGCAATACTTACATAGGAGGAAAATTATGATATCAGCAGGCAGTTTAAGAAAAGGAATAACTTTTGAAATGGATGGGGAAGTATATCAAGTGCTTGAATTTCAGCATGTCAAAACAGGTAGGGGAGGAGCATTTGTAAGAACTAAGTTGAAAAATGTTTTTACAGGTGTTATTAGAGATGTTACTCTAAATCCTAACGAAAAAGTAGGAAGGGCAAGTATAGAAACTAAGGAAATGCAGTACCTATATAATGATGGAGAATTATATCATTTTATGGACTTAGAAAATTACGAACAACTACCACTTTCTAAAGAGGCTATAGAAGAAAAAACCAAATATATAAAAGAAAATGACAGTGTAACCCTTCGATTTTATAAGGGGAATCCTTTTGAAGTTTTACCACCAAATTTTGTTGAATTGGAAGTAGTTGAGACAGAACCAGGACTTAAAGGGGATACTGCTACAGGTGCTACTAAGCCAGCTACAGTGGAAACTGGTTTTACTTTAAATGTTCCACTATTTGTAAATAGAGGAGACATAATTAAAATTGATACCAGAACTGATGAATATATGTCAAGGGTGTAAAAAAGTATAAATAAATTTAAAATTGGAGGGTTTACTATGAATTATTTATTTCAAAGAATATCTTATTTAAAAGGATTGGCAGATGGTCTAGACATAAATGATAATACTAATGAAGGAAGATTATTAATTGAAATTGTTAAGGTGTTAGAAGAATTTACTGAAACTTTAGATGGATTAGTGGAAGACCATATTGATTTAGATGAATATGTAGATTTCATAGATGAGGATCTTGCAGAAATGGAAGACGATATCTATGGTTTAAGCGAAGACTATGATGAATACCTAGATGATTTTGATTTTTATGAGGACTGCGAATGCTATAATGAAGATCAAGAGAACAATAGTGAAGACGATGATGAATAATTCAAAATAAATAAAAAAAGAGTTTAAAACTTATAAGTTTTAAACTCTTTTTTTATTTGTGGAATATTTAATCTAACACTTCATAGAATTTATATAAAGGAGGACATGTTATGCAAAATGAATTAGATACTTTTAATAATACTATTAAATACTTAAGCATAGATATAAGATATAGCTTGTCTCAATTAGCAGATTATTACAAAAAAAATATTGAAGAGATCAGACTAAGAAATAACAATCCTCTTAGCATCTATTTAAAGGGAAGGGATTATTTCATTGGTTCAGATGGACAAATTAAAAAATCATTTGAAAATGCTATCATTGTAAATCAACAACAAATCAATAATACTTTTCAATTGATAACTAATCATTCTATATATGCTTATAGTGAAGAAATTAAAAATGGTTTTATAACTATTCAAGGAGGACATAGAGTCGGAATTGGTGGTAAGATTATCTATAATCTAACGGGAATAGAAAGTATAAAAAATATTTCATCTTTAAATATAAGAATTGCAAGGGAGAAAAAAGAAATATCTAATCATATATTACCATATTTAATAGATGAAAAACGTGATTTTTATAATACATTGATAATATCCCCACCTCAATGTGGAAAAACAACATTATTGAGAGATATTATAAGAAATTTAAGTAATGGTAATGAGAAACTAGGTCGAGGGTTTAAAATTAGTTTAGTAGATGAAAGATCTGAGATAGCTGGTGTATACAATGGAGTCGCACAAAAAGATGTTGGCATAAGAACCGATATATTAGATGGGTGTTTTAAAGCAGACGGAATTATAATGCTGATAAGAGCCATGTCTCCCGAAATAATTGCAGTAGATGAAATCGGGGGACAAAAAGATGTAGATGCCATAGATGAGGCCCTGCGGGCAGGTATAAAATTCATAGCTACTATTCATGGATATGGATTAGAAGATATTAGAAATAGAGTGAATCTAAAGAGAATTATTTATGAAAAAGTTTTTAAAAGATTTATAGTTTTAGATCGTTCCAAAGGAGTTGGGACAATAAAGTCAATAATAGATGGAGATAATTTCAAAAGATTATATACTGAATTGGAGAATTGAGATGGGAATAATAAAAATTTTATTTTATATTATTATATTATCAACCTCTACATTATTAGGTTTTAGCTATGGTGGTTTTTATAAAAAAAGAGCACAGTCTTTACTAGACTTAGGATACTGTATTAGGATACTAGAAAGTGAAATCTTAGTTGGCAATATTCCACTACCAGAAGCATTACATAATGTGTATAAGAAAGGAAGGGGGGATATCAAATATATATTTAAAATGCTTATAGAAGATTTATTTAATGAAGAAAGAGAGGATATATATTTCAGTTTTTTATCATTAAAAAATATATTTAAGAATAAATATTTATTAAATGATAATGATATTGAAGTTTTATTGTTCTTGGGAAAAGTATTAGGTAAATCTAATCGGACCGATCAAGAAAAAAATTTTAATTTTATTATAAAACAAATTGAAGATTTGTATAGTGAAGCTAATTCAGAAAGGATTACATATGAAAAACTCTATCGTTCCCTAGGAGTATTACTGGGATTAGGAATAATAATTATTATTATATAGGAGAGATGAACAATGGATATAGATTTGCTATTTAAGGTAGCCGGAATTGGAATGGTAACTGCAGTACTTCATACTGTATTAGTTAGATCTGGAAAGGAAGAATATGCCTATTTAACAACATTAGTTGGAATTGTAATAGTTTTAGGAGTAGTAATTAATTTAGTAAGCAGGTTATTTGAAGATGTAAAAATCTTATTCCATCTATATTGAGGTGATGAGAAATGGAAATATTTCAAATAGTCGGCTTGGGCATAGTAGCTACTATTTTAATAATAATTTTAAAGGATTTTCGACCTGAATTTGCAATATATATATCAATTGTGACTGGTATAATTATCTTCTCTATGGTAATACCTCATTTGTCTTATGTAATAGATACAATGAGGGACCTAGCAGTTAGGACAGACTTAGAAACGGCATATTTTTCTACTGTCCTCAAGATCATAGGAATAGCCTATATCGTAGAATTTGGGGCACAAATTTGTAAGGATGCTGGAGAAAATTCTATAGCCTTAAAATTGGAGTTAGCTGGGAAAATAACAATAATGGTTTTATCAATACCTATATTACTAGCTTTAATAGATTTGATTATGAAAATTTTACCTTAAGGATGACTATAATGAAAAAACTTATATTAATTCTATCTATAGTTTTAATATTTTCTAAAATTGCTTATGGTGATGCTGACACAGAAGTAGACGAGTCTTATATTAATAAAAAGATAGACTCATTAGTAGACACTAGTGAAATAGATGAATTTATAGATGAAATTTCACAAGATAATAATCTTCACTTGGAAGGAGGCTTAAAAACAATAGTATATAAAGCAGTAAAGGGTGAAAACATATTAAACTCTCAATCTATCAAAGAAATGACAATTGAGATGGCCTTCAAGGAATTGAAAAGCGCATTGACCATATTATCAAAAATACTAGTTATTGTTATTATATCTGCTATTTTAACTAATTTACAAAATAGCTTTGAAGAATCTTCTATATCAGAATTAGCAGGTTATGTAAACTATATGATTGTTGCAATCTTAGTCATAAGTAATTTTGCCCAAATTATGGACATGACTAAAATCTCCATTGATAGAATGACTAGTTTTATGCAGATACTTTTGCCTATATTGCTCACATTATTAATTATAGCAGGTGGACCAAATACAAAGATAATATTCCATCCAATGATTCTCGGTATGGTTAATATTGTTGGATTAGTTATTAAAAGAATAGTATTCCCCCTTATATATTTTTCATTTATTGTAAGTCTATTATCTAATTTTTCAGAGAGGGCAGAATTAAGTAAATTATCAGAAATTGGTCGAAAAATTATAACATATATTATTTCCATAGCATTTACTATATTTATAGGTATCTTAACTATATATGGTTTATCAAGTAAAATAGATGGAATTAGTATAAGAACTGCAAAATTTGCAGTTGATAAATTTGTACCTATTGTTGGTGGTTTTCTTTCTGATTCAGTAGATGCTGTGATTGGCTCTATGACTATTCTTAAAAATGGAATAGGAATAGTTGGACTAATTATGTTAGTAATAATTATTTTAGCACCTTTAATAAAACTCACAATTTTATTATTTATTTACACAATAACAGGGGCTATTATAGAACCTATAGCCTCAAAGAATATTACACAATTTTTTAATGATATAAGTAAGACTTTTTTATTAATACTTATTACTATGGTATCTCTAGGAATTATGTTTTTTATTACTATAACAATGGTTGTAGATACAGGTAATAACTTACTAATGTTAAGATAGGTGATGAGATGGGTGTAGGCGATTTTATTTATACTTGGCTTAAAAATGTAATCATTGTTTTTATAATTTTGTTTCTATTTAACCTAATAATACCAAAAGGAAATATAAAAAGATATGCTAATTTTGTTATGGGTTTATTGATTATAATTGTTGTTATTTCCCCATTTACCCAGATACTTGGAAGTGAACTTGAATTAGATACAAATGTATTTAATTATTCAAATCAAATGACACAGTCTGATGAGGAGATTTTGGAGATGCAAAATAAGGAAATTGAAATACTCTATACTGAAAAGATTTCAGATAAAATAACTTATATGATTGACGACAAAACTCCCTATAAGGTATCTAATATTAGTGTAGATATTTATACAGATGATGAAAAATATGGTCTAATAAAAAATATAGATATTTTTCTTGGGACACAAATAGAGGAAGAAAAATCAGATAATGAAATAAAAGTAGAGGATATTCACATAGGTGAAATAGATGATCAAGAAATAGAGGGGAGTCAGTCTTATGAATATAATGAATTAACAAAAGAAATTTCTAACGAATTTAGTATTAGTGAAGAGGTAATAAATATACATATTTTAGATTAAGGGGATGAATTTATATGGAAGAATTAATCAATAAGCTTAAAGAGTATATGTCTAAATTAGATAATAGAAGATTTATAAATAAATTACTCATTATCTTAATTGTAACTGTGACTCTCTTGATACTTATAAACCTGTTTACATCATCCAATCAAAAAGAGCAGGGCAAGGTAATAAAGAAAGATCCAGATGAATATAATAAACAGATGGAATTAGATTATTCAGTAGTATTAGAAAATAAATTAGAAAACATCCTAGAGAAGTTAGCCGATGTTGGAAAGGTGAATGTCATGATTACATTAGATGATAGTATAGAAAAAATTCCAGCGGCTAATATTACTAAATATAAGGAAACTACAGATGAAACTGATTCTCAAGGAGGTATTAGAAAAACTATTAGAGAGGAAGAGAATAAGCAATTACTAGATAAATCTGAAGATATTCTAGTCTTAAAAGAGATACAACCTAATATCAAAGGTGTAATTGTCATAGCTGAAGGAGCAGAGAATGGTGAAATATTAGAAAGATTATACAATGCAGTTCAAACTGTATTGGGAATTTCTAGTAATAAAGTACAAGTTTTTCCAAGTAAATAGGGGGGAGATTATGTTTAAAATCAAAAGGCCAGTGATTATAGGGTTATTATTAGTTTTATTAGTGTTTACAACTTATTTAAATTATGAATTAACTCAGCAAGCTTTAAGAAAAACATCTAAAGGTTATCAAAAACATGAAGAAGCTGAGAAGGCTCAACATGAAGAAAATCATTATGCATTAGAGGAGGACAAAGAAGAAGATTTTGAAATAATAGATCCTGAAGGACCCATTGAAGAAGATATTGATAAAGAAAATGAAGAAGATGAAGATATAGAAGATAATATATCTGATACTGTAAGTACAGGAAATAAATCAATAGATGAAGCTATAAGCAAAGAGGTATCTGCCACTAGTAAAAATTATTTTGTGGATTATAGATTATCTAGAGATAAATTAAGAGCAAATCTAGTAGATAGATTGGAGACAATTGTAAACAATGACAATACTAATGATGAAATGAGAACCGAAGCCCAAGATGAAATAGTCAATATAGGGAAAATATCTGAAAATGAACTTCAACTTGAAGGATTAATCAAATCAAAGGGATTTGATGAGGTATTAGTTTTTCTGACTGATGAAGATATTAAAGTAATTGTATCTTCTGAAAAACTTGAAGAAAATGATATGGTTAAAATCCTTGATATTGTTAAATCAGAGACAGATTATGATAATAACAATATAAAAATTATGACAAAATAATAAAAGGTTTGTAAACAGGATATTCCTCTGATATAATATCCATAGAAACTTCACAATGCTTGGAGGTGTCTGTTTAATGACGGATAATTTAATCAATAACGAAAAAAAATATGGAAGTGTAAAAATTTCTGATGATGTTGTAGCAATAATCTCTGGAGTAGCTGCTACAGAAATAGAGGGTGTAACTGGCATGAGCGGTGGATTTGCTGGCGGCATCACAGAAATACTAGGTATGAAAAATCTATCTAAAGGTGTAAAGATAGATTTAGGAGATAAAGAAGCTACTATAGATATCTTCATTATTATAGAATATGGCTCAGATATTACCGAAGTAGGTAAAAAAGTACAGGAAAATGTAAAAAACTCAGTAGAAACTATGACAGGTTTAAATGTTTTAGAGGTCAATGTAAATATTCAAGGAGTAAACATCCCAAAAGAGAAGAAAAATGACGAAGATACAAAAATAAAGTAGTCTACTTGCCCTCTGGTTTTCAGAGGGTATTTTGAGTATTAGAACACTTAATTATATAATTGTATAGGAGGGAAATGATGGGTAGAAAAAGAGCTAGAGAAGGTACTATGCAATTATTATTCCAGATGGAATCTACCAAGGATTTTTCTGATGAAATACTAGAATTATTTTTAAATAATTTTGATTTTAATAATGCTGAAGAAAAATATATCAATGAGGCTATATCTTCTATTAAAAAACATATAGAGATTATAGATGAACATATAGACTCCAATTTGGAAGATTGGTCTATATATAGATTAGCTAAGATAGATTTAGCTGTTCTAAGAATAGCTATATATGAAATTTTATATAGGGAAGATATACCTACAGAAGTTTCAATTAATGAGGCAATCGAAATAGTTAAAAAATTCAGCAGTGATGACTCCTCTAAATTTATAAATGGAGTATTAGGAGGATTTGTTAGAAATTTAAATAAAAATAAATAAAATATATATAGTAATATTTATAAAATATGATCTAATTAATACTTCATATCTTAACTTAAAAATTGGGACAAGTCTTAAAATTGTGAACTTGATTTAGGAAGGTGAATTTATGAAACCCCTAAGAGTAAGTGAAGTAAATAAGTATATAAAAAGAATGTTTGCTGGAGACATGATATTATCCCATTTGGAAATTGAGGGCGAGATATCTAATTATAAAAAACATCATAGTGGCCATCTATATTTTTCTCTTAAGGATAATAAAAGTAGAATTAAATGCATTATGTTTAAAAGTGATGCTGAATTATCTAATTTGGATTTAATAGAGGGACAGAATGTTATTGCTAAAGGATACATATCCATTTATGAAAAAGGTGGAATATATCAACTATATGTAAAGGAAATAATACCTAAAGGAATCGGAGAGTTATTTATACAATTTGAAAAATTGAAGAAGAAGTTGGAGTCCGAAAGGTTATTTGATGAGTCCTTTAAAAAACCTATACCTTCTATGCCAGATAAAATAGGAGTAGTTACCTCATCCACAGGTGCTGCAGCGAGGGATATCATAACTGTAATACGAAGGAGATTCCCTCAATGTCATATACTTATATATCCCTCACTGGTACAAGGTATAAATGCCCCAGACAATCTAATAGATGGAATTTTATATTTAGAAGATAGAACAGATATAGACTTAATTATCCTAGGAAGAGGCGGAGGCTCTATTGAGGAGTTATTTGCCTTTAATGATGAAAATCTTGCGAGAACAATATTTAGTTTAGACACTCCTATTATCTCTGCTGTCGGTCATGAAACAGATTTTTCTATATCTGATTTTGTAGCAGACTTAAGGGCTCCTACTCCATCGGCTGCTGCTGAGTTAGCAGTTCCAAATAGCCAACATTTACTAGATTCTCTTCATCATAAATATAAGCATTTGTATAGCATATATGATCAATGGTTAAGTTCCAAAAAAAACGACATGAATTACTATAGTAGAGCATTGAAATTTAGTTCTCCCATATCAAAAATCAAGGATTATAAACAGGAACTAGATATGTACTTTAAAGACCTGCAAAATGCTTTTCAGGATCAGCTAAGGAATGAATATAAAAAGCTGAGTGAACTTGACAACAAACTACAATTATTAAATCCTA
>Ga0079226_10001714_pt1 | contig 16837 bp, 12 predicted proteins | sample Poulit2014_FD_76345 | JGI IMG/M metagenome (GOLD analysis project Ga0079226, IMG submission 76345) | Agricultural soil microbial communities from Georgia to study Nitrogen management - Poultry litter 2014 | ecosystem: Environmental > Terrestrial > Soil > Agricultural land | place: USA: Georgia...
ATTAAGTCCTACTTTCGCTTCCTTAATCATAAATGTCTGGAGGGTCTGATCGTCCATCCCTAATCCGCTACAATCTATCCATAATAAATAGGTTCCTTCTGGAGGAATGACTTTTAATTCTGGAACATGCTTGGCAAACATATCAATGACATATTGTTGATGATCTTTTAAAAGAAGAAGAAAATTTTCTAACCAAGGTTCTCCATGCCGATAAGCAGCCTCTAGCGCAATATTCCCCATTGTGTTTAATGTCGATAATCCTTGATTTGAAAAGGCCAATTCCATTTTCTCCTGTTTATTCGAATCTTTAATAACATAATAGGATGCTTGGAGTCCTGCTAAATTAAACGTTTTCGAAGGTGCCATACATGTAATGGTTAGTTTAGCTACTTCATCTGAAAGCGAAGCTATTGGGGTATGCTTATATCCTTCTAAAATAAGATCAGCATGAATTTCATCTGAAATAATAAGAACATCATGTTCAAGACAAAGTTCTGCCATTTTTTGCAACTCTTCTCTTTTCCATACACGTCCCACAGGATTATGGGGAGAACATAACATAAATGCTTTTACACCTTGTTCTAGTTTTCGTCTAAAATCCTCAAAATCTATTTCATAATAATCTCCATTTCGGCGAAGTGGATTTTTAATTATATTTCTGCCATGACTTTCAATGGAATGATAAAAGGGAGGATAAACTGGTGTTTGAATTAAAACATTATCTCCAGGTTCTGTAAATGTTTGTATTGCCATATGTAAAGTTGTTACTACACCAGGGCTAAAAGATAAGTCTTCCTCATTAATTTTCCAATCAAAACGTTTTTCTACCCAATTTACAATGGAGTCTTTGACTTTAGAATCAATAATAGTATAGCCATAAATTCCATGTTCAGCACGCTTGATTAAAGCATCATTCACAGCTTGTGGAGCTTTAAAATCCATATCTGCAACCCACATTGGTAAAACATCATCTGTGTTAAAAACATTTTCCAATGCATCCCATTTTACCGAGCGTGTATTTTTTCGATCATGTAATGTATTAAAGCTTTCCATTGAATTTCCCTCCTAAATTAAATGAATAAAGTCTTACTTTATTATATCGTAACAAAAATTTGAAAGTTAGAATAAACGATAAGAATATTTTCGCAGATTAAGGGATGGTAAATTTTCACTGAATGATGTTTCACTTTATTTGGCAAAAAAAAAAGCAAAGCGAATAATCGCTTTGCCAACAGGGGGAATACGAGAAAGTCTTACAGTACTAAGTATACCCAATAGATATTTTTTATAAACATCTTTATTTGAAAATCTACAAAACAGGCTTATCTTTGATTGAAAGTCACCTACAGCCGTTTTTCTAATTTCTCTTTATCTTCTTCAAAGCCTGGCTTACCAAGTAATGCAAACATATTCTTTTTATATGCTTCAACTCCAGGCTGATCAAAAGGATTAACGCCTAATAAGTAGCCACTTACCGCACATGCTTTTTCAAAAAAGTAAACGAGATAACCAAAGGTATATGCATCCAGTTTAGGAATTTCAACTACTAAATTCGGAACACCACCATCTGTGTGAGCGAGTAAAGTACCTTGGTAAGCTTTATCATTGATTTCATGAAGTGTTTTTCCAGAAAGATAATTAAGACCGTCCGCATTTCCTTCATCATCTTCTATTGTAATATCTTTTCTTGACTCAATTACATGCAGAACCGTTTCAAACAAGTCTCTGCGTCCTTCTTGTATATATTGACCTAATGAATGAAGATCGGTAGAAAAGTTGGCAGAGGTAGGGAAAATACCCTTTTGATCTTTACCTTCACTTTCTCCGAATAACTGTTTCCACCATTCTGCAAAATATTGGAGATGTGGTTCATAATTAATAAGCATCTCAATGTTTTTTCCCTTGTTATATAATATGTTTCGAACAGCTGCATATTGATAGGCAGGGTTTTTTTCTAAAGAAGGCTCTGACAAATCCTTCATTGCATCACTTGCACCGTTCATCATATCATCGATGGAGATGTTACTTACTGCAATCGGTAATAAACCTACTGCTGTTAAAACAGAGTATCTTCCACCGACATCATCAGGAATAACAAATGTTTCATAACCTTCCTGAACTGCAACAGTCTTTAATGCTCCTTTTGCTTTATCTGTTGTTGCATAAATACGTTTTTTCGCTTCTTCCTTACCATATTTTTCTTCCAAGTAATTTCTGAATAGACGAAATGCAATGGCTGGCTCTGTTGTTGTTCCACTTTTTGAAATAACATTTATGGAGAAATCTTTATCCTTCAGTACATCAAATAAATCATTAACGTAATCTGAACTTAAGTGATGCCCTACAAAAATAATTTGCGGGACTTTACGATTTTCTGCAGAAAGTAAGTTTTGAAAAGAATGATTTAACATTTCAAGTGCAGCTCGCGCCCCGAGATAGGATCCACCAATTCCGATAACAAGTAACACGTCCGAATCATTTTTAATTTTTTCAGCAGCTGCTTTAATGCGTTGGAATTCTTCTTTATCATATGTTTTAGGTAAGTCGACCCAACCGAGATAGTCACTTCCTTGTCCAGTTTTTTCATGCAAAGATTGATGTGCCACTTGGATATATTTCTTTAAATAATCAACTTCATATTGATTGAAAAATTCAAGTGCCTTGTCGTATGAAAATGTAACATGTGTCATATTTATTCCTCCATTGTGCAAAGTCTCTTTTATACTGTTGTGATTCATGTTTACTTTAACCGAGTAAACCTCGAAATTCAAGAAACATGAATGTGCTGAAAATCTATATATTAAAAAAGGCCGTATCTTACCTTTATTAAGGTGATACAGCCCTTTTTGTTATTTTTTAAAAGTATCTTCTCGGTCTTTTGATTGCTTAATCCATTCTTCAAGCTTATCTTTTAATGTATTAAAGCCATTTGTGTTTGTTTCTTGTTGTGCAGGTTTTTTACTCTGTTTTTCAGTTCTTTTTGGTGCTTCTTTTGTCGCTCGGATGGATAAAGAAATCTTATTTGCATCTTCATCAATATTTAGGACTTTTACAGTAACTTCATCACCAACATATAAGTGATCATTAATGTCTTTCACATATCCATGTGTAACTTCTGATATATGAACTAATCCTTGAGCTTCTTCATTTAAAGCTACGAAAGCTCCATAAGGTTGAATACCTGTAACCTTACCTTGTAAAATTTGACCTGTTTCAATTTTTTCTGTCATGCTGAACAACTCCCATATATTTATATATTCGATTTTAAACACATTTAAATATTTTAACATAGAAAGGTATATACAGCAAAAGATATTTTAAAGAATATAAATTTATCGCTTATTGACTGTCTAATTCTAGGGACCACTTCAGTATCTTATGAACCTAGTCCGATTATTACATCCCCATCTTGAATAAGAAAGTCATAATTTGGATTTATCTTCCATTTCCCATCACGAATAATCCCAATTACAAGAAATCCTTTTCTTTTATAAAATGTAAGTACATCTATAAATGAACAATTATATAATGTATTTGGCAAAGGAAGATGAATAAAACGTTGCTCATGCAAAAGAGCTAAGATGGATTCAAATGGTTTTGTTTTTTTGTCTTTAAATAATTCATGATATAAAAGAGTACTCATGAAATCATTCGGGCGAATAATTGTAGTTGCTCCAGCCCGTTTTGCATTTTTTATTTGTCTCTTCGTTAAAATTTCCGTAATGATTGGAATGTCCTCATTATTTCCTCGCACTGCAACAGTAGATAAAACGGAATATTTGTCCGCTGATTCTTCACTCTCAGACATGTTTGAAGTAATGATGACTTTACTTGCTTTTTTTACATTTGCTTGCTTCAGTGTCCAATCTTCTGTAGCATCTCCGTGAATAAAATGGATAGGAAAATGCTGATAAGAAAGGTGGGTTAGTGATTGGTCAATCAATACGACCTCCATCTTAGGTCTCGATTTTAATGTTATTTCTACTAATTTTTTTGTACGTTCATTCCATCCGATGCAAATTAAATGATCACTTCCTTTATATGAAATTACTCCTTTTGATAAATCACGTTCATACTTGATGGTTGACGCTGCAAATAGTGAAATATAAAAGGTAATTAAACCAGCACCTGACAGCATGAGTAGTACACCAATTGTTCTACCAGCAGCACTAACCGGAACATAATCGCCGTAACCTACCGTGGCTCCAGTAACAAACGCCCACCATATACCATCAAAAATAGTAGGATATTGTTCCGGTTCGATAAAATGAATAAGGATTCCAAATGAAAGCATGACTAACAAAATAGTTAATAATAGTCGAATCAGTACAGGAATTCGAAAATATATATGCCTTAAAATTTCAATACCCATTTCTTCACCTAACTTAAACCCTTAATAACATCTGTAAATTGAGGCTCATTGATAAGCCTATTGGGTTATTATTTAGTATGTAAAAGATAGTCTAGATTATTCAAAAATGATGTTCACTTTGCTATGATGTAAGAATATGAAATAGTTGATTAAAGGAGGAAGTTAAATTGACGAAAATGAACCAGGATTTTTTGCTTGAATTGTTAAAAACGCCATCACCTTCAGGTAAGGAAATGGAAATTCAGAAAAAATGGATACAATATGTTGAAAGCTTTGCTGATGAAATAAAAACAGATAATGCAGGAAATGCAATTGGGATTTTAAATCCTAATGCTTCATTTAAAGTACTTTTAGCTGGTCATAGTGACGAAATAGGCCTTGTAATTAACCGGATTGATGACAAAGGGTTTTTACATTTTGATAAAGTAGGTGGCATTAATCCGAAAGCAGCTGTTGGAATGAAAGTGACAGTTTTAGGTTATAAGGAAACAGTAGTAGGTGTAAGTGGCGTTAATGCCCAGCACCATGGCGGTTTAAAAGACGATTTTGATCTTCATGATTTATTTATAGATTGTGGGTATCGAACGAAAAAAGAAGCCGAAGAATCCGTTCAAGTTGGAGACCTTGCTGTATATAAACGTGAGCCAGAAATACTCCATAATCGTTATCTAGCTGGAAGAGGTCTGGATAATCGAACAGGTTCTTTTATCGTCGCGGAAGTACTTCGTCGCTTGAAAGAAAAAGAATGCCAAGTTGGTGTTTATGCAGCTAGTACTGTTAATGAAGAAACAAATATGGGTGGCGCTTATTTTGCCGCGGCAGGTATTGAACCTACGATGGCTATCGCATGTGATGTTACATTTGCTACGGATTATCCTGGGGTGGATAAAAACAAACATGGTGATGTAAAGTTAGAAGGTGGTCCTGTTTTAGCTAAGGGGGCACCAATTAATATAAAAATAAACAAATTATTAGAAAAAGCTGCAGAAAAGCTAGACATGAATGTACAATATGAACTCACACCAAAAATGACTGGAACGGATGCGGATCGTATGCGTTTAACAGGTAAAGGAGTACCAGTTTCATTAGTTTCTCTTCCGCTAAGATATATGCACTCTCCAGTTGAAACAGTTAGCTTAGCAGATATAGAAAAAGAAATAGAATTAATCGTAACAATGTTGACAAGTTTAACTGGGAACGAAAGCTTAAATCCTTTAGATGATTAATCATTAAAAACCTGGCAAATAGAATTTTGCCCAGGTTTTTTACTTGGAATAATATAGATATTAAGAATCATCTAGCAGAAAATTTTTAGGGTATAAAGGGCTATTTTTATCTATTAAATCTAAAATAATAGAATAATATTTAATAGATTCGATAATTAAACGTAGTATAGATTAAATTATAGGTGAATTTATTCATTTTTCTTTCCTTTTAATAAGAAATATTTTAATAGCCAGATTTAGATAAAAAAAGTAATTTGTATAAAACCCGATAGGAACAATGCTTATCTTTGTTTTTGGAAGATACATTAAATACTTTTTTCCTAGTTGAATGGCATATAATCTTTAGTTCTTATTAATCAATTTGGAATATTCAGATATTCATCGACGATATTCGACACAAACTTGATGATTGTTACTTTATAGTAAAGATAACATCACGAAGTTTTCATAAATACACCACGATTGCCATCTTTGTAATATAAATGAAAGGAGGCTATGGTGGTTTTTCTTTTTTAGATAAAAAAGATTAAGGGAGGATAAAATTTGAAAACAATCAAACGCAGGCGTGTAAAATTGTTTAGTATTTTTGCTACTGTTTTGATGATTTTTTCATTATTTGCTCCGACGATAAGTGCTACATCAGTTGGAAAAAATGATAATAATGGGAAACTACATCAATCAGCAATTGATTCCAGTAAGCGTGTGGAACTAAAAGTAAGCGATCGCTTAATGAAAGAATTTAAAGATAACGAATCGGTTACATTTTTAGTAAAATTTGAAGAAAAAGCCGATACGACGAAGGTTGCTGAAGAAGCAAGAAAAGCAGCTGAGTCAGCACAGCTTTCTTCTCATAAAGCGGAACTTAATCAAAGATCTGCGGTTATTTCTGAATTAAAAGCAGTTGCTTTTGAATCTCAGGCTAATGTTAAAACATATTTAGAAGATCAAGTTGAAAAAGGAAACGTAGAAGATTTCCATTCTTATCATATTGTTAACGGGATGGCGGTTACTGCTCCTAAAGAAGTAGCAGAAAAATTAGCTATCTTCCCTGAGGTTGAAAAAATTCTACCAAACGAACAGCGTACACTTCATACAACATTTGATGACAAAGTTGATTTGTCTAATGTAAATATTGAAAACGAAGATATTGAGTGGAACGTTGATCGTGTGAACGCACCTGATGCATGGGCTATGGGAATCGATGGCTCAGGTACAGTTGTAGCAAGCCTAGATACAGGCGTTCAGTGGGATCACCCAGCATTAAAGGAACAATATCGTGGGTATGATGCTTCAACTGGTGAAGTAGAGCATGAGTATAGCTTCTATGACGCAACAAGTGACGGTCACGAGGAACCAGTTGATGATAATGGACATGGAACCCATGTAACTGGAACAATGGTTGGCCATGAGCAAGATGGTTCGAACCAGGTTGGTGTAGCTCCAGGAGCAAAATGGATTGCTACAAAAGTTTTTGACAGTGCTGGTAATGCGACGGATGCCGACTTATTAGACGCAGCCGAGTGGATTTTAGCTCCTGGTGGACGTGCTGATTTAGCTCCAGATGTTGTTAACAACTCATGGGGTGGCGGTCCAGGTCTTGATGAGTGGTATCGTGACACGGTAATAGCTTGGAGAGATGCGAATATTTTCCCAGAGTTTGCAGCTGGTAACGTAGATTTATTAAACCCAGGTGGACCTGGTTCAGTTGCAGCACCATCAAACTATCCAGAATCATTTGCTGTAGGTGCAACAGATAGTGAAGATGTGATTGCTGATTTCTCATTACGTGGACCATCTCCATATGATGAGATTAAACCAGATATTGCAGCACCTGGCGTAGGTATTCGTTCAGCTCTTCCTGGCGATAGCTATGGTTCAATGAACGGTACATCGATGGCTAGTCCTGCTGTATCTGGAATTGCAGCACTACTACGTCAAGTGAACGCTAATATATCAGTAGATGATATGGAAGAAATTTTACTCAATACAGCTGTTCCTAAAACAGATGATGAATATCCAGAGTCACCAAACAATGGTTATGGCCACGGTTTGATTGATGCATCTGCAGCTGTTACATCTATCATGGATGGCATTGGAACGATTGAAGGTCAAGTTACAAAAGATGGTGAAGATGACGAAGCACCAACATTTGAACATGAAGCCCCTGCTGAGTCTTACTCAGGAATGGGTCTTGATTTAAAAATCCAAGCTTCTGACAATGTAAGTGTTACATCTGTCGAATTAAACTACCAAGTTGATGGTGGAGAGATGAAGACAGTAGAAGCTGATCGTGTATCGGGAGACTTCCAAGACGGCGAGTATGTCGTTTCACTTGATGGTGAAGCATTAGAAGGAGAACTTCTAGAATATCACTGGGTCATTAACGACTTTGGTAATAATGAAGTAGTTAGTGATGATTACAGTGTTGAATTAAAGTCAGGTATCACAACAGGGTATTCTGAAGATTTTGCATCAGAACCAGCTGGCTGGACATCTTACGGTGAAGCTAATAGCTGGGAATGGGGCGAACCAACCTCGGGTCCTGGAAGTGCATTAACTGGAGATAATGTTTATGCTACGAATCTATCAGGAGACTATGATTCGGATATGAACGCATCTCTACAAATGCCGCCTATTGATCTACCAGAAGGAGAAGCTTATTTACAGTTTACACACTGGCATGAGTTCGAAAAGTATGATTCAGGGTCTGCATACGATTTTGGTCATGTTGTTGTATCAACTGATCAGGAGGAGTGGACTCAGCTTGAAACATATGAGGGATTAACTTCTGATTGGGAAGAAGTCGAAATTGATTTATCAGATTATAGTGGCGAGAGAGTTTATATCGCATTCAACGCTACATCTGACTTAAGTGTTACTAGAGAAGGATGGTATATTGACAATGTAGCTTTATCTGACGAATCAAATCAGAATTCAGCTTCATTGTTTAATAACGATAATTCAGAATCTCTAAGCACTGACAAAGAATTAAAAGAAGATAAGCCAGCGGTAGATCCTACAAAACAAAAACCTGCTGCTCCAAAAGTGGAAGAGCCGGTTAAGGATCAAGCTGTAACTCAGTCTGGATTACCTTTAAGCGCAAAAGTAAGTGTGCTTGAAACAGGAAGCTCTACAAATACAGATCCTGCTGATGGAAGCTACTCACTTATGAGTGCAGCTGGTACGTTCACAGTTAAAGCAGAAACATATGGATTCGAATCTGATGAACAAGAAGTAACAGTTGAGGCTGATGAAGCAGCTGAGGCTAACTTCACGTTAGATGAACTTGATAAAGGAACAGTAACAGGTACAGTCACGAATGAAGCAACAGGCGAACCTATTGAAGATGCAACTCTACTACTTGTAGAAGATGCTAACGTTGAGCCAGTAGAAACAGATGGAGACGGTCATTATTCACTTACAGCATATGAAGGAACATACACTTTAAAAGTAATGGCAAGAGACTTTAATAGTACTGAAGTTGAAGTGAATCTTGACGGCGATGTTGACTTAGATATTGAGCTTGAGCCATTCTTTACGGTGCCAGGTGGAGAAATTGCATATGATGATGGTGTGGCAGATAACGCACTTGCCTTCTATGATGCAGGCAACGGTTGGGCTGTTAAGATGTCTCTACCTGAAGGTAAAGATAAAGCAATCGTCACAGATGGCGTATTCAAGTTCTGGAATCCTGAATTCCCAGTACCAGGTGGAACAGACTTCCAGGTAGAAGTTTGGGATGCGTCTGGTGTTGACGGAGCACCAGGAGAAAAATTAGCTGGTCCAATTGACGCAGAGGCTATTCGCGATGAAACAGACTGGACAGTTGTCGATTTAACCGAGCATAACATCGTTGTAGAAGAAGACTTCTATATGGTTTATGTACAAACAGCCCCAAATACAGGTGCACCTGGTTTAGCAACTGACGAAACAAGCCCGAATTCTGATAGAAATCATCAGTTAGTTGGTGGTTCTTGGGAGAAAACATCTGATGATGGCAACTACATGATTCGCGCTCGCGTAGCCTATGAAGTAGATACACCTGAGATTACATCACCAGCAGAAAACTTCATGACCAATGAATCTGATGTAACGATTGAAGGAAAAGCCTCTCCAACAACAACAATTGAATTACAAAGCAATGGAGAAGCAGTTGATTCAGTTGAGGTAGGCGATGATGGTGAATTCTCCTTCGACAGAGAACTCGCTGAAGGTGAAAATGAATTTGTAGCAGTTTCGAAACTTGACGGTGCAACAACAGGTGAATCTGCTCCAGTAGTAGTGACACTTGATACAGAAGCACCTGAATTGACGGTTGACAATCCAGTTGATGGAGATAAAACCAATCGTGAGACAGTTACTGTAGAAGGAACTGTTCAAGATGAATATCTTGACTATGTAGAAGTGAATGGACAAAAAGCGGATGTCAATGATGACGGCCAGTATTCTAAACGTATTTTACTAGACAATGGGGAAAATGTTATCGAAGTTGTAGCCGCTGATGAAGCTGGTAATACAACGACGGAAACAGTAACACTCGATGTTAAATATAACGCACCTGAGATTGATAATTTAACACCTGAAGAAGATCTATATTTAAATACTGGTAAAAGTGTCCAAATCGAATTTGATAGTGAGCCAGGAGCACGTGCGACATTTGTCGTTCACATGCCACTTACTGATTTATCTGTATCGATTGATAACGCAACGGAACTTCCAATGATGGAAATGGAAGACGGACGTTATGTTGGATACTGGACGGTACCAGCTAATGCACAAGCTGAAGGAGCAGTCATCGAAGCGATTGTAGAAGATGAATACGGAAATGTTACTCGTCAGCAAGCAGACGGAAAACTATTCATCAACGTAGATGAAGAAGAGTAAAATAGAAAGGGTCAGATCCTCGATTGAGGACTGACCCTTTTTTTCAAAATCTATTTCCACTTGATTTACAATAATATTCTGAATACAATGAGTTTAATAGATTAAAAAAGGATGTGGAAGATGATTTATAAATCACGCACAAAATCAAAAGAATTAATCATGCTGGAAATACTGGACAAACGAATGAAGTTATTAAGCGAGGATAAACAACGCTATTTTAGCTTAAAAAAAGGATATGAAGGAGAGATTCTATTTGATTCTTTAACCGAAAAACTACAGTGCGATTGTCTCATATTAAACGATTTGCTGTTAGAAGTTAATCATACCACCTTTCAAATTGATTCCCTAATTATTTTGCAAGGAAAGATTTACTTTTTTGAAGTGAAAAATCAGGAAGGTGATTATTATTATGAATCTGGTAAATTTTTTAAGAAACCGAACTTAGAAACTATTAATCCATTATTCCAGTTAGGAAGAAGTGAGTCATTACTTCATCAGTTGCTCCTCAAACATGGATTCAAACTTCCGATTGACGCTTCCGTTGTTTTTATCAATCCAAGCTTTATCTTGTATCAAGCCCCTCTTGACCAGCCAATCATTTATCCAACCCAAGTAAAAAATTACCTAAGTCAGTTAAATGCAATACCTTCCAAAATAACAAATAGACATAGAGAATTAGCAGAACGATTAGTTGCATTGCATAAAACGGAGTCTCCTTATGAGAGGATTCCTTCTTTTGATTATGATCTACTTCGAAAAGGAATCACTTGTGAAAAGTGCCATACGTTTTCAATTGCTGTAGGTGTGAAAAACTATATTTGTAAAAAATGCCGACATGAAGGGATTATAGAAAAAGCGATATTAAAAAGCATTAAAGAATTTAAATTTTTATTCCCCGAAGAAAAGATTACAACAAGTATAATTTATGATTGGTGTGGATTTGTGAAATCAAAACGGACGGTTAGAAATATTCTTTTAGAAAATTTTACAAGAGTTGGACCTCATAGATGGTCCTATTACGAATAAAAGTATATTAGCAATTAAACGATGATTAAGTCCTTCATCTCGGCAAAGTATTGACTGTATTAAGTAATTGCTTGCTTTGATGGTTGCTCTCACGGCAGGGTTTTCCTCGTTTTGTTTCATTTCTTACCGTGACGGGTGCTCTCACGGCAGAGTTCTCCTCATTTTGCCTCATTACTTACCGTGAGTAACAAACATCATAAACTTTCAAAAACAAAATCATTGCATTCGTATAATATATATGTATAATAATAATTAACAATAACATATCGATTTCATCTTCGGGGCAGGGTGTAAATCCCGACCGACGGTAAGGAACAGCCTTTGTTCTAAGTCCGTGACCCGCGTGTATGCGCGGTTGATCTGGTGAAAGACCAGAACCGACAGTTAAAGTCTGGATGGGAGAAGATGTTAAGCTGAAAAATTGGTGCAGATGTACCTTTATTTTCTATGAATTTATTTTACATACCCTAAAGCCCCTATGTTGGCTTTAGGGTTTTATTATTTTTTCATAGAAATAGGCTTATCCTTCATCACGAGATGTAAATCGATGGATGATTAAGATGAAGGGGGAAATTGATGATGCAATCAAACAATCAATCATCAAAACTATTAAAAATGATTATTTTAGCTTTACTCGGTGCTATTTCGCTAGTATTACTATTTTTGAATTTTCCATTACCTTTTTTACCACCATATCTAAAAATCGATTTTAGTGAAGTTCCCGCACTTTTAGCATCACTTATTTTTTCACCAATTGCAGGAGTAATCGTTGTAGCTATAAAAAATATACTCTACCTAGCTATTGGTGGAGGAGAACCTGTGGGGGTTGCGGCCAATTTTCTGGCTGGGATTTTATTCATTTTACCAGTTTCCATTGCTTATCATAAATTTAAAGGTGTAAAAAGCATCGTTTCAGGCCTTGTAATTGGAACAATTATTATGGCGATTGCGATGAGTGTACTAAATTATCTAGTCTTATTACCAGTCTATGCATGGTTTATGGGTATGGAAGAGATGAAAATAGAAAGTGTGAAACAAGTAGCCGTATTATATGGGGTGCTCCCATTTAATGTCATAAAGGGAATTATTGTCGGTATGCTATTTGTACCATTATTTATAAAAATGCGTTCTTGGATTGAACGAAAACAAGCAAATATAGCTTAATAATGAAAAAAGCCAACTTTTCAAAGTTGGCTTTTTGTTATTTTATAGGAAATTATAAAATTTTGACCCTGTGTATAACTGAGCAACAGGAAAGGCCACGTTCAGCTCCAGTGCTTAAGCCTAGCAAACTTCACACTCCTTCACTACGATAAGTCAACATCGGCTCGCTACTTATGGAGGGCCGATTAAAATCGGGCTTTGCGCCCAACATCGGCATACCCCTTTTGCAGGGGCATGTTTCCTTTATCTCCTACGGAAGATATGGTCAATTAAAACCGCCACTTTGCGTGGCAACATTGACCCACCTCGCTTGGCTAGGCGCAGTCCGTACGTTGCTAAACGGGTGCCCCGCGCTTTTGTTCTTTTATTCTTCATCTACAAGATTTCTGGCAGTAGGTTCTGCTTTAAGACGTTCGATAGGGATTGGCTTTTTAGATTTCTCACTTAATCCGTATGTTCCTTGTTCGATTTTTTCGAGTGCGTCATTAATGTCCGTTAGTTTATCTTTTGTCATCATCGTTAGCCCTTTATCGAGTTCTTGATCAAATTGCTCTGTTCCTTGATCTGCAGGGTGATTTTGAAAATCAGCTAATTCATTTAACGCCTCTTGTGGATTGTCTGGAGTTTCTTTTGAAAGTTCCATTTTTATCTTTTTTTCCATTTCCACTAAACGGCTTTTAAAATAATTTAATTGCTCTGTTGTTAAATGAGTATCAGGCATAGTATATTTCCTTTCCAGAGGTTTTACTATTAATAGAGATCCCATATTCCAACTATATCTATTAAAAATTAACCTCTTTTAGATACTACCCCAATTGTACATCTTGAAACACAAATCAAATTATCTTCTTCGTCTGTAATGTTAATTTCCCAGACCATTGTACGTTTTCCAACATGAAGTGGTGTTGCTGTTGCCGTAACGGTACCATCACGCTTGCTCTTGACATGGTTGGCATTGATCTCCATACCAAATACAGCTTCTTTCTCTGTATCTACAAGTGACGCTGCTCCTACACTTGCTGCTGTTTCAGCGAGTGCCACACTTGCCCCTCCATGTAAAAAGCCAGCGGGTTGAAGGGTACGTTCATCAACAGGCATTGTCATTACAACAGAATTCTTATCCAGAGAAACCAGTTCAATCCCAAGTGCATTCATTAATGTATGCTCCACCTTTTACTCCCCCTTATTCGTTCCTTAAAATGTATGCTATATTTTAAAAGAATGTACTAATTAAAAGTGAAATACCGAGTAGAAACCCATAAATTGTATTATGTTTTCCTGTCGCAGCCATGGCAGGCATCATTTCAAGTGGACGCGTTTTTCCTTTAAATTTCTTGATCACATCCATCGCTTTGAAAACGCCAATAAATGTGACGGTTGACCAAATTGGCAAAATACCTAGAATGATATAGGTTGCAGTTAAACCATAGGCGATGATAAATAATAGTCCTTGAAAACGAACGGCATTCTTTCTTCCAAGTAAAATGGCAATCGTTTTTCTTCCGCCCAGCTTATCATTATCTAAATCTCGAATATTGTTGGATAACATAATCGTTGCTATAAAAATTGCAATTGGAATCGAAATTAAAATGACGTTTGTTGTTAATTGAAGCGTTTGTATATAATAACTGATTCCAATAATTACCGTTCCCATTATAAATCCTGAAAATAGTTCCCCAAAAGGCGTATAAGCAATTGGCAATGGTCCACCGGTATATAGATATGCGATTAACATTCCGGCTGAACCTATAACAGCAATCCACCAACTTGACTCAAGACAAATATAAATACCGAGTAAAATAGCAATACCGAAGAAAATGAACGCGAGATTTAATACGGTTTTTGGAGCAATATTATCTCTAACAATCGTCCCTCCAATCCCTACTGAATCCTCTTTATCCAGACCGCGAACATAATCATAATACTCATTGAACATATTTGTTGCGGCTTGTATTAAAATAGAAGCAATTAGCATGGCTAAAAATAACCCTAAATGAAAGGTATCGTCCATGTATGCAAACATTGTACCAACAAAAACTGGTATGAATGAAGCAGTGAGCGTATGAGGTCGGAGTAATCTCCACCAAACTTGCACCCCATCTTTTTCATTTAAAGCATGTCTTACATTATTTTTTGTTGAATCCATGTGTTTATCCTCCTGAAAACTCTATATCATAATAAGTTTATGGAAATAAGTTCATTGTGTCAATTGAATTTACGAATATGGTGAAAACGGCATTTCTTGAGAAACAATGTAAAAGAGAATAAAATAGATAAAGGTAAAAGTACGAGAATGGGTAAAAGTTAATAAAATGATAAATTAATCGAAGTTCATTATACAGCATTTTTATTCGATATGGAGGCTTCTAAAATGTTAAATGTGGAAGTTGAACAGCTTGAATCAATTTTAAATCAGGTGATGGAAAAACATAAAAACAAGGAGTTCAAACAATTAATTAGTGTCACAAAACAAGTGGAAAACATAAATACCTTAAACTTTTTTGCAGCAGCTAAAAAAATAGCTTCTACACGTACTTTTTGGACAAACACGATGGAAGACTTTTCAATAGTTGGTGTTGGAAATATCAAGGAAATTCAAGTGACGGACAATCGTTATGAAGAAACGAACAGGAAATGGAAAATTATTCAGGAAAATGCAGGGATTTATAATTCTTATCATGTCCCTGGAAGTGGTCTGATTGCTTTAGGTGGAATGTCATTCGATTCGAAGAAACCTAAATCGAGTTTATGGAAAAATTACTTGGATAGTCAATTTTATATCCCAGAATTTACTTTAACCAAATATAACAACTCTTTTTATTTAACAATTAACCTCATACTATCCAACAAAGATTCCCCAAGCCGCCTAGTAGAGGGAATACAAAAAAAAGAACAATATTTATTATCTAGTAAACATGATTGGCAAACGGACTTACAAGTTGTAAATAAAAAAGAAATTGAACCTGAGCAGTGGAAAGAGGCGGTATACCAAGCTCGGGAGGAAATTCGAAACGAGAGACTTAAGAAAATTGTGATGGCAAGAGAATTGCGCTTAAAGCTTTCACGAAAAGCGGATATAACAACAGTATTGCAAAACCTATTAATTACGCAACCTAACAGTTATGTGTTTGCATATGAACATGGTGAGGATTGTTTCGTAGGTGCAACACCGGAACGTTTGGTGAAAGTAGAAAAAGAAAAAATGTTTTCCATGTGTTTAGCAGGCACAGCACCAAGGGGAAAGACAGAGGAACAAGACAAGGAAATAAAGCACAATTTATTGCATGATGAAAAAAACTTACAGGAACACGATTTCGTTGTGCAAATGATTCGAAAAAGTATTGAAAGTAACTGTACAGAAATTGATATACCTGAAAAACCTGTTGTACGTCAGTTGAAAAATTTACAACATCTTTATACTCCTGTCGAGGCGATACTTCATAAAGATGCAAGCATTTTTGATATTGCTGAGAAGCTACATCCAACTCCTGCACTTGGAGGGACTCCTACGAAAGAAGCGTTAGCTTTTATTCGTGAAAATGAATTGCTTGATCGTGGATGGTACGGTGCGCCAGTCGGGTGGATGGACAGCAATGCTAATGGTGAATTTGCCGTTGCGATTCGGTCAGGTTTAATCCAGGGAGATGAAGCTTCTTTATTTGCAGGTTGTGGAATTGTTGCAGATTCTGACATAGAAGAAGAGTATAAAGAAACACAGGTGAAATTTTCACCAATGCTACATGTATTAGAGGGAAACATAAATAATAAGTAATATCGACAGTTCAGGGGGAACAAAAGTGAAACATACAGAAGATTTAACTAGATATATTGCAAACTTTATGGATGAACTAGCAAAAAGTGGACTAACAGATGTCGTTATTTCGCCTGGATCACGATCAACACCACTTGCGATGACAGCTTTAGAACATCCAGATTTAAAAGAGTGGATCATTATTGATGAGCGATCTGCTGCCTTTTTTGCATTAGGTATTGCCAAACAAACGTGTCGGCCAGTAGCTTTAATTTGTACATCTGGAACAGCGGCAGCAAATTATTTTCCAGCAGTGGTAGAAGCGTATTATAGTCAAGTACCGCTTATTATTTTAACCGCTGATCGCCCGCACGAATTAAGAGATATTGGAGCACCGCAAGCAATTGATCAAAT
>Ga0079226_10001716_pt1 | contig 16826 bp, 14 predicted proteins | sample Poulit2014_FD_76345 | JGI IMG/M metagenome (GOLD analysis project Ga0079226, IMG submission 76345) | Agricultural soil microbial communities from Georgia to study Nitrogen management - Poultry litter 2014 | ecosystem: Environmental > Terrestrial > Soil > Agricultural land | place: USA: Georgia...
ACGCAATTTACATTAAGTAATAATTCGTTTCTTGAATTAAAAATGTAATAATATATGAGAAATAAAACAAGAATTTACCTCAACTATTTATATGAATTTAAAATTTGAGTCTTTTAAAAGCATAGTTTTATATAGCACCACATTGAATCAAAAGTGTAATAGTTAATGAATCAAATATGTAATAACTTGAATTAAAAGTGTAATAGTTAATGAATCAAATATGTAATACTGAATCAAAAGTGTAATAGTTAATGAATCAAATATGTAATAACTTGAATCAAAAGTGTAATAACTTGAATCAAAAGTGTAATAACTTGAATCAAAAGTGTAATAGTTACATTAAAAAAAAGCTGCCAAATCAACACTCAAAGACCACCGAAAACATTAAAATATGTTAAAACATTAAAACAAAGAACGTAACAACAACAATATCAAAATTGTCGTTGTTGTATTTTCTTGATTTACATATATACAGATTATCAGTAGTAAATTTCTTGCCGAAGCATTTATATTAATTGCGTTATTTATTTATTCTTATAAAACTTTTCATATCTCGCGAAGTATCTATTACATATCAATTCTAAAATACTATAGGAGCAATTCCCATGAAATTTGCATATGTTGAATACTGGAAGTCGTACGCGAATCTCAATACTATATATCTTAATAAGAATTTAATATCTTTGTAAAAGCAGGTTGAAGTTTATTTAACACTACTTTTTAAAATTTTCGTAATGGATTCAACTTATTAAAAAATATAATAAACATAGATATTTTTGGTAATTACAAGAGTATTATCCTTCTCATTTTTTCAAAAAAAAAAATTCCCTAAATAAATATGACTAATATACTTGAATTTTAATTGGTAATTGTTAGAATATTCTTGTATATATTAAAGTTCTAAATAAAAAGGAGGGACATCTTACATAAGTGTTTTAGGTTTATTTCATTAAAAATATTTAAGGAGGACATGAATTTGGTTAAAAAAATTTTAGTAGGTTTATTTTCTATCGCTTTTCTGTTTTCGTTTTCTATGAACAATGTTTCAGCTGAACCGTCTGAGGAAGAAGCTCTTGAAAAAGCACAATCTGTGGCGGACAACCAGCAAGTATCAAAAGAGGATTTATATGATATATTAAAAAGTGAAGATTATTCTGATGACTTAGCCCAATATGCTATTGACAATGTGGAGAAGGACTGGAAAGAAAACGCTTTAGAGTATGCAGATTCTTTACGGGATCAGGATTACTCAGAAGAGGAAGTTGAGAAACATTTAGATATAGCAAAATTTACAGAAGATGAGATTCAATATGCTCTAGGTAACTCCGATGATTCTAATTCTGATGAAGAAGAAAACAATGACGAAAGCGCTGACAATGAAGGTAACGATGATAACGATGAAGGCACTACTGATGAGAATGAAGAGAACAACGAAAATGACGGTAAGAATGACAACGAACAAGATGAAGTAGACGAAAATCAGGATAACAATGCTGATGAGCAAGAAAGCACTGACAACAACGACGATAACCAACAAGCAGAAAAATCAACGGAAAACGATGCTGCTGACAACAATGATGAAGATGAAGCAGCAGCTGTGGAATCCGGTGATGGAAGTGATAACGAAGAAGGCGGAAGACTGCCGGATACAGCAACATCCACGTTTAATTGGATGCTTGTTGGCGGAGCTTCTTTAGCTGCAGGTGGCCTTGGTGTCTTTCTAACCAGAAAGAAAAAAGCAGCTGCCCAAAAATAATGTTAGAATGTAGGAAGAAAAGGAATATTTCACCGCATGGAACTATTGGATTGGTTTCATGCGGTATTTCTTTAGGAAAGTTTTACATAGAAGATTTACTTAACGATAGGAGGTCCTGGCATGAGAGTAATATCGTGGGGACTTATTGTTTTAGGCATTACCTTTATCAGCTATCACTCCATCCAATATTTTCAGTCGACTCAATCAGTTTCGGAATATGAAGCTGCTGAAACAGAGGATTCCAAAAATAATTCGGCGTATGAGAAAGGCGTCGAAGCTGAAGAAAAAAACGGTGTGGACGAGGAAGAAAAAAATGATGACGCTACAGAAAAAACACAAGAAGAAAAAGAAAAAATCATGAGTGATGAAATGAAACGGTATAACATTGGGGAAGATGTCGCGACACTTAAAATCCCCAAACTGGATAAGCAGTTCACCACGTATTGGGGGACGGATGAGGATACCTTGCAAGAAGGCGTTGGCATGTATGTCAGCGAATGGACGGTGACGCCGGATGAAATAGGGAATGTCGTATTGAGTGGTCATCGGGATACGGTCTTTACAGGACTGGATCAATTGGAAGACGGAGATAAACTGGAGCTGGTTTACCAGGGGGAGACGTATGAGTATAGTATTCAAAAATCCTGGATCACCAATCCGGAAGACAGAAGCGTCATCGTGGATAAAGATGAGTCGGTCTTGACGCTCACCACATGCTATCCATTTGATTTTGTAGGCAACGCTCCGGAACGTTATATCATTGAAGCTGTGTTAGAGGAATAATGTATGAAGGAGAGCTTTCCTCTCCATTTATATACAAGAGTGTACGCAATGGGAAGAACATAATACATATACAGAATATCGGGAAACAGCGATAGAAAGGGAGCGATGTTATGAAAAAAAAGTCCAATATCAACATCCGAATAGATGATGACTTGTTAAAACAAATTGATCGTATTCAAATGGAGCACTTTTTTTCAAGTCGAAGTGACACGATACGCTTTTTAGCAAACTATGGCATAAAATATTTAGATTTAGCAGATACGCTTTTAAAGGAGGAGGCGAAACAGCGAGGAGATGAGGGAGAGAAATGATATGAAAATAAGGAAAGGAATCATTTGAAAGAGCTCTTTCAAATGATTTTTTACGAAATATCAACATCAATACAGATGACAAGAATCATTTCCCCACTCAGCGAAAATCCGATCATACCATCTTTCACATTCATCGATTTCAATCTTTTGAATTAACGAGGACAATCTAAAAAAGGTTAATCCTTCTCCTGCCTGTCTATCTTCCAAGATAATGTAATCTCCCGTCACTTATAATAGGATACCGCCAATCGTTTAAAATTTGCTTCTCTACAGTTTTAAAACACAAAACAATATATCTCTGTCTATTTTAAAATGAAATGCTTCTGACAGTCTTTTTTAAACTTTTAAACAAAGAGCACTATTGAATGAAGAGTAAATGTATTTATTCTTTGGGCTCAGGAACCTCCATCCAACCATTTTGAATAGCTGTTATGACGGCTTCGGTTCGATTCCGGACCTGTAGCACAGCAAGGACGTTCGCCAGATGATTCTTTACGGTTTTTTCGCTAATCTGCATGGATTGAGCAATTTCTTTATTATTGTGCCCTTGCGCCACGAGCTGCAGAGCTTGAAAAGCCCGTTTTGTGAGAGGGTTCTTGGGCTTATTAGGCTGTTCTTGAAGATGTCGTTTTTCCTCGACGGACGGGTCATAGAGGGTCATCAGATGATGAGAAGCACGTCCGTGAATATAATGCTTCCCTTGCGCAACTTGATCCACAGCATATAGAAACTCTTTGGTTTCCATTTCTTCCAGTAAAAAACCATAAACGCCTGCTTTTATCGCTTCCATGACGTGATGTTCCTCTCCGGATTTCGCCAGGACGATAAGTTTGGTGCTCTCGGAGAAAATATCGGGAAACGCTTCTTCGCTCCAACGAAGAAAATTGGGAAGATCGATGACCACTATATCCAGGGTTTGCTCAACTTGTTCCAAGTCTTGATAGGTACTCCCTTGCGTGAGGACTTGATTGGGATCCTGTGTTTCCAGCATGAGTTTGAAGCTTTCTTGTATTAAACCGGGCGACTTAATTAATCCTATATTAATCATGAGATATTCAATCCTCTCTTTGTTTTACTTTCCAGCATCCGTCGGTTTCTGGTGCATCTTTTTTCGCAAATGGTCTAGGGGGGTGGAGAAGATTTGGTCTTCGAAAACTTCATAAGTGGAGTTCGGCTTCGTACGATGCCCCCCCTCGAACAAAAAGGCACTTAACACATAAAGAATGGGTAGATTCGTCTATCCGTCGTGTGTTGAGACACGGCTTTCCAGATGGATATTCCCCGTTCTTTTCTGTCACCTGTCTACAAATAACCCTGCAAATGCTTTTGGAATAGTGAATCGATATCCATATGTCTTCCTGTCTTAAGCCACCTTGTTATAGTGCCTAAATCGTTTAAATAATGCCTGTATATAAATATTTACAGAAAATAGATACCTTTTGAGCCGTCGGATAATAAATAACGATGCACGCGCTTTATTTTAACGATTTTCATTATCTTTCCGTTGAGGTAATCTATGTAGCATATGTCATTCAACATCAAAAATAGTTAATTGACGATAGGGGGAAAAGTTTTGGCGGAATTGGCGTTTGCCTAATGGTTTTCCGAGTACCGGTGAGGTCTCCGGATATAGTGGCGGGTGAAAGGATACCTGCACATAACGGGCTGTGATGTCTTCAATAGTTGCTTGAATCCCCTCATAAGCTGTTTTTGGTTTACCATACCATTTATCTCCAATGTGCATATCCATATGCTTCCCTTCCTTTGATTTTTTGAAAAACTCCGCGGCAGTACATTGATAAAAATGGTCACATCGTACCGAATTTTGAACCGGTCGGAGGATATATACTCATCGCGCAGCATTTTCGCGCTGTCACATACACTTTTTCCGTTGATATTCAAAAGCAGCAGGTTACATTCTGCATTGGTAAGAGGTTGTCCCTCGAGTTTCTCCTGATGTCGTTGTGGTATATCCATTATACTAATTTTTAGCTAAAACGCTTTCGTTTTGGATTTGATGAGTATAAGTAACATGAGATAACGAGATATTTCAGAAACGATGACTTAGGTATTAAAAATAGCTTGTTAAGGTTTAAATTTACAGATCAGAATTGGTTTTTTTAAGGTGATTTCCTTACCCGTGAACCCGACTATTAATATGCAGAATGCCCTACAGGTATTCGGGCAGGCTTCTATTAATTTACCAGTAAAAACGCCCTTTTCCTTACCCTTATATTTTGGAAAAAAGTCTTTTGTGGCAACATTTATAGCTATTTTTAATGACTAAAATAGGACTGCGCCTAATGACTAAAAAAGTATTTAAAATTTACCGTTATTTTAGTTGTTTTGACCTCTATATTTTAGTCATTTTGGTAAGGGGTGCGATGACTAAAATAAAGGTTTTTTGGAAGAGAAAAATAGCGGTATTTTGTAAAGATAAAATACCTGCATATGTCATTTTCTTATTTTATTACCAACTCGGCTTTCAAAAACTCATGTTATACATTTTTAAGTGCTCAAAACATGCTTATACCAAGGTTTGTTATCTAAATGTATGACATTTTTTATTGATAAATAGATGTTTGAAAAAATGTAATACATTTACAGATATTCAGCAGTGAGTGTTATACATTTTTGTGCGTTCTGAAGACTGCTAAATCAACGTTTTTTCTAAAATGTTATACATTTTAGAACGATAAAATAATGTCTAACAACATGTCATACATTTTACGTAATAAACAGGTTTTGTCTTACATTTTTAAGAGCTTTGAGATCCGTCATAACAACTTTTTTAATCAAATGTTATACATTTTTAGAAGGAGATAAAAATGTATAACATGACTACCATCTACCAGTCATTGCAATAAAATATCCAAAACTTATAGAGTTCCAGTGTTTTAAAGTAATTTCATAAAGCAAAGGAAGAGATTGTCTTTTCCATCATATACACATAGAAGGAGGTGTCAAAGATTAATGACCCCCTTATTTTTATTCCCATGATTTTGTAAAAATACTACTTTTTCATCTATGCATCCATTGTGAAAGTTTGAACTTTGTAAAAATACTATTTTCCAGCAAGAAAAAAAGCTGTTATTTGTGTCGTAAACAAGTTCTATAAAAAATATAAAGAGAAAGATAGTAATTTTACAAAAGGTTAAGCTTATTTCATAAAAAGGCGAGGGCTGAAGGTCGTACTTAACAAAGACAGGGGGAGTCATGATTTCGAGACACCCTATCAAAGCTTCATAAACCATTGATGCTTCGCTGTTTTGATCGATTTTTCGCTTTATAAATTGGAGCTCACTCCAAGGAAGTTTATTCGCTTTATATAATAATATACTTATTTTCCTTCTCATGTTTTTGTAAAAATACTACTTTTTCATCTATGGACCAATTATGAAAAATTGAACTTTGTAAAAATATTCTTTGTCAACAAGAAAAAGATGTGTTTTGTACTATAATCAGGCTTTATACAAAGAAAATATAGAGGAAAATAGTAATTTTACAAAGGAATGTAAAGAAAAAATAGTATTTTTACAAAAGGTTAAGCTTATTTCATAAAATAAATGAGGACTGAAAATAATATTTAAAAGAGGCAGGGGTGTCACGATTTCAAGACACCCCCTCAAAGCTTTATAAACCCTTGATGCTTCGCTGTTTTGATCGATTTTTCGCTTTATAAATTGGGGTTCCTTCCAAGGAAGTTTATTCGCTTTATATAATAATATGCTTATGTTTCTTCTTATGTTTTTGTAAAAATACTACTTTTTCATCTATGCATCCATTGTGAAAGATTGAACTTTGTAAAAATATTCTTTTTCAGCAAGAAAAAAGTTATTTTTCTTGTAATAAGCAAGGGTTATACAAAGAAAATACAGAGAAAAAGAGTAATTTTACAAAAAATGATGTTTCTAAAGAAAAAAACGAACAATTTTACAAAGGAATGTAAAGAAAAAGAATGTTTTTACAAAGAAAAGGTAAAGATTCCAGGCTAATAGGAGACTATCTATCTATGCGGATGCTTTTTAAGCATGATATGAAAAAGGACAAGTATATGATTCAAATCTGTTTTAGGTTGGAGCTAACATGGACTTTCTCCACAGTGAGTAAAGACTGACGTTTCCTTCTTTTCATCGCATATTATTCTTTACGCCATGGTATAAAGGTCGTTTAAAGTCACCTCCAATTTTTCAGCGATGATAATCAGGTTCAATACGGTTAAGTTCCTTTCTCCTCGTTCAATGCCGCCGATATACGTGCGATGTAAAGCTGTTTCGAAAGCAAAGTCCTCCTGGGACCATCCTTTTTTTCCGCGGTATTTTCGAATGTTTTCGCCAATGATTTGTAATTTATCGTTTGATGTCGTATTCATGTATCAAGTCTGTTATAATGATGACTATAAGTCGACAGACTATGAGTATCATTTAAATGAGATGATAAATGAAAATATGCATAAAGAGGGAGGATACATGAAGCAACGACGAGTGACGATGGAAGAAGGCATGCACATTTTATTAGAGGAACTCCAGCCGGGAGAAGAGAAAACACCGCGAGAATTAATCCATATTTTACAGGAAAATATTGAAGGCGTTAGCAACACGCAATGCTATGGTATCATTTACCGGGCCCGTACCAATGTAGACGGTGTGCTTCAAAAAAAGGGGAAAATGTATTCCTTGGCGGATGAGTTGATGAAACAGGAAGACGGCATCGTCGAAGTACGACAAAAAATTAGGAAAGTGATACAGGACATTGAAAACATTGCTGTTTCTAAATTTTATACGATAGAAGATTTTGAAAAACTGCAGAGCAGTTTACAGAGACTAGAAAAAATCAAAGAAAGTTTGTAACGTCTGTTGTAGCGTCTATCCATGCTGCTGTTGAACTATCCCTTAAAAATCAAGCGAGACAAAGCTGTGGAGGCAGAAAAGGCGAACGAAGATGGATGATCGTTTATACTAAAGATACTACTCGGCTTTGACATTGCCGGGTAGCCCCCTTTTTGGCACTCCGCAGTTCTCTTCTCTGCGGAGTGCTTGGTTTTGTGACTCTGAATCACTGGTGCGGAAAAAAACAGCTCGGATCAACGTTAGAGATATTTATTCGTTACGGCATCACGTCCGTGCCCCAAGCGTTCAGCCACGTCTTTTCTCGCCTGTTTTTCATTCATACCTTCACTTATATTTTTATGATAATGTTCACGAGCATACGTATGTCGAAGTCCGTGGAATGTACAATCAACTTTTTCCCTGTCATCTTCGTCGGATAGAAAGACTTGCTGAAATGTCTCACGATGATTCCGGATCCAGCTTGAAATGCGCGTCTTTGCTTGTTTGTGAGACCTATTATGCTCGATAAAGATACGTCCTGTTTCGCTGCTTGCGAGGATACGTTGAAGTGTGTCTCGTTGTGAAAGGTTTTCTACAGGTATGTCACGAGGGACGCCATTTTTCGTGTTCGTAAGCGCCAGGTAATTGCTTTTTAAAGCATTTTTCAATTGATTCGTGTGCAAGGCTGTTGCTTCATTGATGCGCACGCCGAAATTTCTCGTTAATTGCAGACTTCTGGCGACATCTTCCCTGCCCATGCTGTAAGCTAAGTGAAGGGCTCTTTCATACTCTTCGATTGTCCAGGCCCGATCCACAATCTCTTCTTTTTTTACTGCTGGCGGGAGGTTCAGTTCTTGGTTGAGGGGGAGTTCATATTTGGCTTTTGGCAGCAAACTATGAAGCTTTCGAACGCCCGATAAATTCGTCACGATGGTCTTTCGTTCTATTCCATAAGCGATGCTTTCCTGTACGTAACTTATGATATGTTTAGCTCGGATATTTTTGAAATTCTGGGAGTTGTAATGGCGGGCGAGATGTTTCGCAAAATGATAACAACTATTTTTGTAACGCTCGTTTCCCGTTCTTCCTTGCCTCATATTTCGCTTAAACATTTTATCGACTTGTTCAGCTAAATTATAAAAAAGATTTTGTTGTCGTTTGGTCATATTTGTCATCAAACAATCATCCTTGTATATTATATTTAAAAAATAGCGTACTTTTTCCCAGGGTTTGGAATCGCCCATTTCAGCGCAAGCTCATTTTTACAAAAGGCTTTCCTTCTTGAAATATAGGTGTTTAGCCGAAGTGCTGCAGTCCGTCTCAACCGAACCCAGCCCATACTCCTAGAAATCAGCCATAACGTATGAAGTTGTGTATAGTTAAGCAAAAAGCGTGTCCCGTAATCCAAACAGGTCAGTCTTCGACTGAGACGCATCAGCGTATGCTCTTTCGAGCGCTGCTTGAAGCAGCTACGCAAAACACTAATTGAGTCCGTATCGAATGTAAGTGTGTCAGGTTCACATCCTCTTTTTTCTGCACTTTTTATTGCAAGGACCCTGTTGCAACGTGCTTGATCTATTTGAACGAGCTTTTTAAAGCAGCAATAATGGTCGCTCGAATAACCAATCATTGCTGTAAGCATCGCTTTTTCCAGCATGCTTATTTTTGAAGACAAAGCGATAAGCGCCTTGTACTCTTTAGCCAGTTATCCAGAACTGGTATTTTAAGGTTTCTTTTCTGTGTTCCCCTACAAATGAAGGATTTTTTATATTTGATGAGTCGCTGTTTATTCTTAACTCAAATGCCGCCATCAAACGCTTTGATTTTTCCCATGTTGAAATACTCTCCTTTTTCTTGTTTTTGGAAATAAAAAAGGCAGTTCTACCAAAAGAGGAAAAGACGCCCTTAAACACAGCTATTTGCTGTTGTTTAAATTTTAATAATACTCTCTTTTGATAGAACTACCCGTTACTGCTCAACTTTGGTAGCATCTTTTTATTTTTTCGATATTCCCTTGAAGTTTCTAAGTGAATATCCAGCAATATTTTGGTCTGAATCGATATTCAGACTACATAACAGTACATGTTATGCATAAAAATTTTCTTACACTCCAAAACGAGTGTATTTTCACTAAATGAATTAGTGAATAAAAATTTTGCATGAATATACACTTATTCTAACATTTTAATGGAACCCTTTCCAAATTGCTTTTTCAAGCATAAAAATTTCGACTGTCTTATGAGACATACTTATCTCAGGACACTCGATGATTTTAAGTCATCTTTTTATTTGGCATCCTGCCAGACCAGGCGGCTCCCGGCCGGAATCTTGCTTCAAGGCCAGTCTTATAGGCAGCATGATTTTTGACTCATCGACACACTTTTCCCTGTTTAAAACAGGCTTTTTTAAAATTTCCGGTACATACTCCCTCATGGGAAGTACGATTTTTGTCTGTTTTAACACATCCAATACTTCTTAGGCACCGGGGCAAACGCGACTTTTGGGACGGTGTTTCCATTGCCGTCTACCTTCCATCTCCTTGGTATCAGAGTCTCAAGGCAACCGTTTTTTGCGAGTCTCTTTCTTGTGATTGAAAGTATCACGCTTCTCATCCTCCTGGATGAACTTTTTTATATTGATACTACACCTCTAACTTAACATAAAATAAACGGCATATTCAAACAGTGTTGGGTTGTTCTTTCACAAGTTCCCCGTTTTCTTCAAAGTAAAAGAGGTTTTGCCAAGGCTGGTCCTGGAAAATCTCTTCGTGCGTGGTAATCCGGACTTTGGCTTCTTTGAAATGTTGAAGAAAAGGCCGGACATGCCCCAACTTTTCCGCGATAAGAATGATTCGTTCCTGATAACGCGGGTCTTCCCAGGTTAGATACCGCAGCAAATCATCTACCTTTCCACTTATCGCGTACACATAAAGCAGACGATTGTGCACTTCTATCCCGCCGGTAAAAGGTTGCGGGGCTGGAAACAGCGGAGCTGGCTGAAAAAAGGAGTACAATTGAACGAATGCCAAACGTTGTAGGACGTCTTCCGGCCCGTAGGTCTGCCAATAATGCGGTTGGAAATGAGGAAGTTCTGCCACGACAGCACCGGAAGGACCCAATGTGTAAATGGGAAGGATGTGGTCCCGGCCTTCCCGCTTAGAGATTAACTCATGGCGATGGAGTTTCCGCTCTTTCTCCATTTTTTTCAGCTGTTTTCGCGGCAAACCGTACAAATGAAGCAGCTGCTTGCCGCTCATAATGCCGGTGTGTGCGAGTGTCTGTAAGGCTTTGATTTCTTTTGGCGATTCGCACCGCAGCCGGTCGATCCGGTTTTCAGGGGCGCCCTGCCATTGGATACGCCAATCCTGTTGTAGGGCGTAAGGACTGATGGTCATGTCATCACCTCGTTGGTTGATTTCTTTCAAATGTTTTTACCTCGGATAAAAACAAAATTTCTTTAAACATCAATATTCGACTAGCGTATATAACACGCGTTTCTCAACATATGCATAGGTTGCTCCATGTTTGATGCGGCGTCTATAAAGGCAACCTTTTACGCTTATATTATAGGGGCTATTAAGGAACCTTTACAATAAAAACGGGGAGACCTTTGAGTCCTAACAAAGTACGGCGGTTTGTCTTACAACAACACAATGCATCCCTAGGTACTGAAGAGAGGGGAGAGAAACAAATGACAAGTCTTAACATGAAAAGGTTGCTTGAAGTTACTCTTCCCACCCATCAATCAATTTTTCTTGAAATTCTTCTCTAAACAATGCTTTTCGTTCCGCGTCACTGGTATAAAATCTTAATCCAATTAAACGTACCTGTTCATTTTCCGATAGAATTTCAACATCTTCTCTCGTATTGAGGGATTGCAAAAAGGCTTCTTTCCATTGATCTTTTAACAGCAAATGCTCTCCTTTAGGTTCTAAGAAAACCTGATACGTATAATCCGCATTTTTCATATACAGGAGAAAGTCCGGCATAAATCCTCTTGTGCCATCAATCTCTGTTATCTTCACTTTTCGCTCGTTGCGTATGAGATACACGTCCTCATATTTTTCTCTCAATGTTTCAACGTAATCTTGAATAAAATCAATAAACTCATGCTCCAAATGATTGCCAATGGCTTGGTCATAAATATACCAATCCTGACCCTTCATGTTCTTTGTTGTCGTAATGTCTGTAGCCCTTGTTACCTTACTCAATTCTACTACATAATCGTCAATCATCTCTGAAAAAGAATATCCTTCAAAATACGGTGTACCTTTCACTTTCATATAATTGGAACGGATATGTTGAGCAGCATAAGCCAAGAAACGTTCGACAATGGTGAGTTTTTGATAAGGGGATAAATCTTCCGTTGTCACATTCGCCGGCAGCGACACCCAAATAGATAAATCACCTAGGAAATCCTCGCTTTCGATGAATTCCTTCATGCTGGAAATAGCTGGCACATACTGTTTTAAATGATTAAAACGATAAAATTTATTGCGCTGCAAGGCTTTTTGGATTAGCCGTCTGTCCATTGGCAGTGCTTGTTTATGTGTTTGTTTATTCGTCATGGTTTCTTTCCCGCCAAAACGCTGTTCAATCGTGTGTTCATAATCTATTTCATAATCCGTAGAGATGTTATAATCTTTTAAGTTTTGATAATCGTCTTCCGTCGTTGGCACTACCTTATTAATGTAAATTTTTCCGTTTTGAAACCATTTGGCACGTTTGATGTTCCCTTTCACTTTTGCTTGAAGACGATGGTATTCATCTTTCTTCACTTCAATATGGGCAGCTTCTAAGGACTTTTCCAGGTTTTTAATATAAGCATTATCATTGATGGTATGGTAATGCAGTGCTTCAAGAGCTTTTAAATCGCTGGCTTCTTCATCAAATCGACGGGTATAGGCCATTTCATCTTCATACTCGAATGGATAATATCGTGCCCCTCGTCCGATTAATTGGGCTTCACTATCGGTTGTTGTCTTTGTCCCAGTTGCCCCTTCACTGATACGGACAATATCAAATAAATTGAGCACGTCCCAGCCTTCATTTAGTTTAGCTACTGCGAAAATGGTACGAATAGGATTATTATTTTCTTCCAATGTGTTCAAAAGAAGTGCGTTTTGTTCCTCTAAGAAGCCTTGGCTATTCGCATTGATGGTAGTTTCCTCTGTAAATTCCCATTGGAGGTCTCGGACGACTTGTGACAGTTCTTTATCCGCATAATATTGAAACATCTTATGCCAAATACTGCCCGGGCTGGCGTGTACCGCCATGCCACGTTGGATAATTTGTTCTAACTGGCTCACTGTAAGCCCTGCAACCATCTCAAAAAAAGCAGCATTCGCTTCTTTGGAAATAGCTATGGTATTCGATTTAAACAAAATGATGGGCTTTAAGTCGATGCCATGATCTTGGGCCACATATTTGCGATACTGGCTTAATAATATCGCATCCAGCATCTTGGCGCTATCTTCCTCATTCGCACGAAGCAATACCACGTTTTTGGAATAACCATCCTGCATGAATCGTTTCAAATCATATTGATAGACCACTTTATCGCTGTATTTATGAAATAGGGCATCATTCGTCCAATCAATCGTTGCGGTATATTCAAAGAGTCGATTATTTGGGTGAAGGTTGAGTAAACGCTGAACGGTGTGTTCCCAGGTCTTTTCCTGTAATTCTTTTTTATTTAATTTTTTCTTATCATTTCGTGTGAGTGCGTTGATATGATGCGCCTCATCCGCCAATAAAACAATGCTCGTCTCTTCCAACGCCTCGTATGTTAAACCATTCTCTCTTGGATTGGTTAAATCCATATGGAGTTTTTGAATGGTCGTTAATTTTAAATAAATCGTATGGGCAGCAGGGTTCGCCGGAAATGTATCGACAATCTGAATCGATATCCGTTCCCCGTTTATTTCGATGCCGTCTTTTGCAAACAAATACTTGGGTGATGCCTGGTTGGTCAAGTTATCATACGTTTTTTTGATAATCGCATCACTGTTGACAAAGAAAATAAAATTTTGCTGTTGATACTCGCCGTAGAGATAAAGAATCGTTGCAGCTAATACCAGCGTTTTCCCGGAACCGGTTGCCATATGAAACAGCAAATGATTATAAGACATGTCTGCTGCATCGGACCGTTGCGTGTAAATCAGTTGACGTAACGCCCCCTCTTGATATGGACGCAAGCTGTGCCGTAAATTATCCTGTATATAGGATGGCATGTCCGGCACAATATCAGACACATTGGCGTAATCGTTTTCTAACTCAAATAGTTGTTGAAACTTTTTTTGTATTCTACTATGCAAAATGTCACTCATGACTCCTCATCCTCCCCATAAAAGGAACGATTAAAAGCCTTCACATCGTCCGATATACCGTAAGTGGCATCGTCTATTTCTGAGTAATTGAGATACATCTGATTAGCATCCAGGGCTTTGATGAGAACGTCTTTCTTCTCTTCCAAAGAAAGAGCAGCAAAGCCTTCATCTTCGCTTGTGATACAGTTCATATTAACTTGAAAGTCCAGGAAAGCTTCTTCCTTTATGGCGTCCAGCAGATTTATCAGTTCTTTTTCGTTTGATGCTGTTTGGATGGCTTGGACAAATTGCTGATTTAGCTCATGTAACTCCGCATAAACAAAACTGCCGCCGCCCTGCCAAGCCACATCCTTGGAAATCCCGCCTTGTTCGCCTTTGGTAACTTTTTGCAGGCGTGGAACAGATACCTCATTGATATAATCCATTTGTTCAATACCAATATACTGACGGTCCATTTTGTGAGCGACTGCTTGTGTGGTTACGGAACCTGAGAAAAAATCTAATACTAAATCATTTTCATTTGAACCTAAATGGATAATTCTTTGCAATAATTTTTCAGGTTTTGGCGTTGAGAAATCTTCAATATTTAATTCCAATATTTCATTTCTCGCATCCTGGTTATGAGATACTTCAGAGTAATCCCAAATAGTAGACGGTGTCATTCCTTGTTTAACCTCTGATAAAAACTTTTTAACAGACGGAGTATTGTTACCCTCTGTTCCAAACCAAATACGATTATCATCTACTAATTCCTGAAATCTCTTCTTAGATGTTCTCCAACACCTACTTTTAGGAGGATAAACAACTCTACCACTTGGCGTTGTAATGGGGTAATCATAATCTTCGGAATATGTCTTAACTGAAAAATCACTAGATTTCCAAGGTCCTCTTTCATCATTATCAATATTTTTATATCTCTTATTCATTGATTCACTTCTTGGGAGTAAATTAACATTAAAGTTATTTTTGTTTTTGGCAAACACTAAAACGTGGTCATGCATGTCTGAAAAATATCTGGCATCATTTTGCGGTGAATACTTCTTTTTCCAAATTATATTACTTATAAAGTTATCTCTCCCAAATATTTCATCACCCAATACTTTTAAGTAATGAGATTCGTCATCATCAATATTAATCCAAATAGATCCATCGTCAGACAGAAGCAACCTTGCTATTTCCAGTCTATTCTTCATAAACGTAAGCCATGTAGAATGATTAAACCGATCGTTGTATTTAAAACTGTCACCACCAGTATTATAGGGCGGATCAATGTAAACTAATTTAACTTTACCAGCGTATTTTTCTTTTAATGTATGTAATGCAATGAGATTATTTCCTTTTATAATCAGATTATCTGTGTCCTTAAACTCTTCTATGTTATGTTCTCCGTTTGTATCATATTTTTTCATATTGGAAAGCACTTTCGGGGCTAATAATGTATCAATTTCCCTCTTGGCTAACACATTATGATAATAAATTTCTTTCTTTCCTTTATCTTCCTTGGTCATACCACCTTCCAGTACACCATCTTTATGTGGGAAATCCAATACAACATCTGTTGTGTAGTTCAGGTATTTTCCATCACTGGTCAGCCCAATTTCATTGCTGTACTTGGTATAACTGTCTTCCCAATAGTTCTTATACCGCAGCATACTTATAAAGTCTTCAACTTTAAAAATCGTCACGCCATCGAATTCCAATGAATATGTATCTTTGATGAGTTCATTCGCTAATAGCGCTTTTATAACAGGCGTCTTATAAGCACGTATATCATCGATTAACCTATTTTTAAGTAGCGAATCCTGTTCCCAATACTTTGGGAAACGCCTAATGACTTGCTTTATTTGTTCCAGTAGTGCTGTATCCGTCATCATTTTACCTACCTTTAACTGTATATTTTACACGTATCTTGTAGATGCCCAATGGTGTCCTGGTATGCAAATCGGTGATGATAAAAATGCAGATGTCGATTAAACCCTAGTGAGAAGCAAGTTTATAAAATATTATCACGTTGCCCCCACTTTGTTCTGGTTTCCTATCACATCAGAATATGGTAAAAAATACATCGTTTGTCTTGATATCTATAAGATTTTAAATGGAGAAAATTCGACATGCGAAAATCTTATTTCTCTACATAAATGAAAATAGGAGGATATTTATTTCATATATCTTTTGAGTTCCTGATAGAAAGTTTCCCGTGTTCCAGCCATGATAATGACAATCACTTCTCCCTCTTGCGTTTCTTCCAACCGATAAGCAAGTTCGTAATGAGTTCCTTGATATGTAATATCGCAACTATAAATACCGGCTAAATCCCCTGATTTCAGTTCTCCTGAATAGGGATGCAGCCGGATTTCTTGTATTTTATCCAGAAATTTTTGTTTCAAGGGTTTTTCTTTCAATTTTTTAAAATACCTTTTTGCAGGATTCAAATATGTTACAGGAAGCATCGTTTATTCCTCCTTTAAATCCCCAAAAAGTTCGTCGGTTTCCTTATCGCCATAACCTTCCAGGTTATGTGCTGCCATATGGGACGCTTTCATCAATTCTTCTACAGCCGGTCGAATATCAGCCTTTTGACGTTGAAATTCCCGGACAAGTTTTTCTCCCGTTAATCCCTGTGCTACCAAATCTTTTAAAATTTCTTCCGAGAAATCTTCCGTTTGAGGTAAAGCACGCAATACAATTTCATCTCCCCGTAATTCGCACACCACTTCCGTTCCCATGCCGGAAGCGTCATAAAATTGTTTGGGTATAGTAATCTGTCTTTTTTCCGAGACACTGATTTGTTTCATTGCTTCTTTTTTTTGTTGTTGTAT
>Ga0079226_10001717_pt1 | contig 16826 bp, 17 predicted proteins | sample Poulit2014_FD_76345 | JGI IMG/M metagenome (GOLD analysis project Ga0079226, IMG submission 76345) | Agricultural soil microbial communities from Georgia to study Nitrogen management - Poultry litter 2014 | ecosystem: Environmental > Terrestrial > Soil > Agricultural land | place: USA: Georgia...
TCTTTTTGTTTTTCTATTTCTGCAAGTTTATTTTTTATCTCTTTTTCTGATTGTGTTACATAATCCATAGATACATATGCAGTTTTTCCGTTATGATCTAATTTAACCCAACCTTCAGTTTCATTACCACTAATTTTTTGACCTAATGGTAATACTCCTATAACTTTAGAATTAGTATTTGCTTCTTCTCTTATATTTATATTATGAGTAGCCCATCCTTCTACTGGTATAGAAACTGGTTTTTCTCTATCTGTAACAACTTGTGGAGTAGCTAATTCTACGCCTTGTTTTTTATCGTTTTTATTTTCAGATTCTTTTTTTTCTGATAAAGTTACAACTTCTTCGTTGTTTTTCGCTTCAACTTTTTCTTCTTGCTTTTCTTCTGTTTTTGATGCTAATTGTACTATTTCCGCTTGTTTTTCTTGTTCTTTAACTTTTTCTGCTTCTGCTTTTGCTTTAGCAACTTCTATTTCTTGTGCTTTAGCTTTTTCTGCTTCTGCCTTTGCTTTAGCAACTTCTATTTCTTGTGCCTTAGCTTTTTCTGCTTCTGCCTTTGCTTTAGCAACTTCAACTTCTTTTGCTTCTGCTTCTGCTTTAGCAAGTCTTTCTTCTCTTAAATCTTTTATATCTTTAGCTTGTTTTTCAACTACAACATCTATATGTTGAGCTTCTAAGTTTTTAGCTATTTCATTATGTACTGTTTCATCATTTAATACATTTTTTACATTATCGTCTTTTACGTATTCTATCTTTTCGCTACTTTCAGATTTTACTGGTGTACTTTCTTTCGAATATTCAGTTACATTATTAGCTGTCTCTGTAATTCCTAAATTAGGATTAGCATTTACATATACACCTAATGCGATTAATGATGCTAGTCCTAGTGATAAGCCAGCTTTCTTTTTGTTATTCATATTAAAATTTCCTCCCAAATCGTCTTAATTAATTAGCACTATAGTAATAATAGAACAATATATAATCTAAGTCAAGAAAAGGTAACAGAAAAGTTACAATTTAAAATTAAAAGTTACAAAAAAGTTACATTTGTTTTTTTACAAAAAAATAGTGGCTAAAAAGCCACTAAATATTAATTATTTAAATTTTTTTCTGCTGCCTGGTTTAACTATTTCTATATTTTCTTTACATAGAGGACAATCATCTTCATCATAAGTATCTAAATCTATTTTTATTGCTGGATATAAATTTATACCAATATCATTATTTTTTGTTCTATCAACTAAACAAGCTATTCCTAAAACTTCTCCACCATGATTTTCGATAACTTTAATTGTTTCTTTAGAAGATTTTCCTGTAGTTACAACATCTTCTACAATAAGAACTTTTTGTCCAGGTTTGATTTCAAAACCTCTTCTTAAAGTCATTTCATCATTTTCTCTTTCAGTAAATATAGCTGGAACACCTAATGTTCTTCCTAGTTCATAAGCTATTACTATACCACCCATAGCAGGTCCTACAACTATATCAACATCTACATTATCTTTTTCTAACTTATTTTTAATTTCTTGACAAACAACACTAGCTTTTTCTGGATATTGTAATAATTTTGCACATTGAACATATCCATTACTATGTTTACCTGATGATAATAAAAAGTGACCTTCTAAAAATGCATCTGTTTCTTTTAATAAATCCATAACTTTATTTTCCATAAAAAACCCTCCTATATTATACCTGTTATCTCTTTTAAATCTTTTATATTTTCTTTATACATAAATTCTTCAATAAATTCTATAGTCTTAATCATCGCTTGTGGATCAATTAAATTAGCAGTACCTAATTGAATAGCTGTAGCTCCTGCCATTATAAATTCAATTGCATCTTCCCCGTTCATTATCCCACCAATACCAACTATTGGAACATCTACTACATCATGAACTTCTTTTACCATTCTAAGTGCTATTGGTTTTATAGCTGGTCCTGATAAGCCTGCAGTAATATTTTCAAATACAGCTTTCCTTCTATATATATTTATAGCAAGGGCATTAAATGTATTTACTAAAGATAAACTATCTGCACCTGCTTCTACACATTTTAAAGCATTTTCTTTTATATTTTCAGCATTCGGTGATAATTTTACCATAAGAATTTTATCTGTATGTTTTCTAACCTCTTTAACTATTTCATAAGCACTATCGCTTTTTATACCAAAAGCCATGCCACCTTCTTTTACATTTGGACAAGAAATATTTAATTCGATTATATTTATATCTGTTTCATTAATTAGTTTAATGCTCTCAACATAATCTTCTATTTGTGCTCCACCAACATTTGCTATAATTTCTGTTCCATATGTCTGCATATGAGGTAATTCTTCTTCAATAAAAGTTTTAACAGACGGATTTTGAAGTCCTATACTGTTCATCAAGCCGCTTGGTGTTTCATGAATTCTTATACCTCTATTTCCATCTTTTTTAAAATAAGTTAATCCTTTTGAAGATATTGCGCCTATTTTACTTAAATCCATATATTTTTCAAATTCTCTACCAAAACCAAAAGTTCCAGAAGCTGCTATTACAGGATTTTTTAATTGTACCCCACATATATCGACTTTTAAATTAGACATTAAAAAATCACCTCTTTACTATTAAACACTGGTCCGTCATGGCAAACTCTTTTTATACCATTAGTCGTTTCAATAGCACAGCCTAGACAAGCTCCTATACCACATGCCATTTTAGATTCTAAAGATAAGTATATATTTGCATTTAAATTTCTCTTTACAAGTGAATTCATCATAGGGTTTGGTCCACAAGCATATATTATGTCATACTCATCTTTTACCATATCTGTTACAAAACCTTTATATCCAACACTTCCATCATCTGTTGATATAAATATTTCATCTACATATTTTCCCATTACATCGGTATAATATGAACCTGTTGCAAATCCACAATATAAGTCTATTTTACCTTCTAGCTCTTTAGCTAAATATTCCATAGGTGCAATTCCTATTCCGCCTGCAACTATAGCTATTTTTTTATCTTTATCTTTATTTAAGTCGAAACCATTACCTAATGGCCCCAATAATTCAATTTTCTCTTCTGGCTTAAGTTGTGAAAATAATCTAGTACCTTTACCAACTAACATATAAAGAAATGATATTTCATTATTATTAATATCACTTATACTAAGAGGTCTAGGTAAAATTGGATAGTCTTCCCATCCTTTTAACATATAAAACTGTCCTGGATTACCCTTAAATTCTCCCTTAACAGTCATTTTATATATATTGTCATAAATTTGAATATTTTCTTTAACTATTCCCTTTTTGTAACCTTCTTTATTATTTTTCTCCATATATATCCTCTCTCATCTTTATAACTGCTTTTCGAGTATATTCTTTAAATAATTTTTCACCATCATCAAATTTTTTATAAGCTGTAATTATCCCTCTTGATGAATTTACAACTCCTCCGTTAAAGTTATTTAAGTAAAGTCTTATATCTTCAGCTTTACCACCTTGTGCACCATAGCCTGGTATTAAAAACATAGATTGTTTATATCTGTCTCTAATTTCCTTAGCTTCTTCACTATGTGTTCCACCTACGACAAAACCTAATGAGCTATATCCTTCTTCACCTATATAATCTTTAGCCATATCATATATCTTATCGCCTATATGGTAATATAAAGGTTCATTATTATAATCTAAATATTCTATATCTTTAGCACCTGGATTAGAAGTTCTCAAAAGCACAAATATGCCTTTATTTTTATCAGATAAATATTCTAAGTACGGAGTTATACTGTCAAATCCCATATATGGGTTTATTGTTATAAAGTCCGTTTCAAAGTCTCCTTCAAAATGTGCTCTACCATATTCTTTTGCAGTCGCCGATATATCTCCTCTTTTTACATCTCCAATAGATAATATGCCTTGTTCTCTTAAATATTCTAAAGTCTTTTTATAAGCTATCATGCCTTCAATACCCATAGCTTCATAATAAGCTATTTGTAATTTATATATTCCAGTTATATCTTTTGTAGCATCTATTATTTCTTTATTAAAATTAAATATTACTTCTGATAAATCTATGCTAGATTTTCTTATATATTCTGGAATGTAAGAATAACTAGTATCTAACCCTACACATACAAATCCCTTTTTTTCTATATCTTTATATAAATGATCTGCTATCATTAAAATCATCCTTTCTATATTTAACCTTACCATTACAAATAGTACTAACTATTTCACCTTTAAATTTTTTTCCTTTAAAAGGACTATTTTTTGATTTAGAGTTAAAATATTCATCATCTACTTTAACTTCTTTATTTAAATTTATAATAACTAAATCAGCATCATAACCTGGTATAATCTTACCTTTATTTAAATCCAATATTCTTGCTGGGTTTAATGACATAAGTTCAGATAATCTATTAAATGTTATATGATTTTCTAATATCAATTTTTCATAGCATATATTAAAAGCTGTCTCTAAACCCACCATACCACAAGCACCTTTTTCTTTGTCTTCCTGACTATGTGGTGCATGGTCTGTTGCTATGCAATCAATAGTGCCATCTTTAATTCTTTCTATCAATACTTCTATATCTTTTTTATCTCTAATAGGTGGATTAACTTTATAATCAATATCGCTTAAATAAATATGATGTGGTGTAACTTCACATGTAATATTATATCCTAGACTTTTGCCTAATTTTATAGCATTTATAGAGTCCTCTGTACTTACATGAGAGAAATGTATATTACAATCTGTCTTACCTGCTAGATAAATATCTCTCAAAGTTATAATATCTTCTGCTATTCTATAGTCATATGGAGATATTTCCATATCTTCTGCATGAACCATTATCCCAATATTTTTTTCTTTTGCTTTTTTCATAGCTTCAAGCATTAATTTATTTGACATTACACCTTTTCCGTCATCCGATAAAAATTTTATATCATCTGATAATTTTTCAAAATCTATTAATTCTTCTCCGGATATTCCCTTTGTAACATTCATAACTTGCTCAATATGGATTAAATTTAATTCACGAGCTCTCGTTACAATATCTCTATATACTTCTATACTATCTACAGTAGGCTTTGTATTACCCATTAAATTAACTGTTCCATAACCACCTTTTAAAGCTGCATATGAACCTGTTATTAAATCTTCTTTATATTCAAAACCTGGATCTCTAAAATGGCAATGTAAATCTATAAAAGCCGGCATCAATATTTTGCCTTCCGCATCTATAATTTCTTCATTATTATTTTCAGGTTTTATATTTTTACCTATACTATAGATTTTTCCATCTCTTATATATACATCTAATTTTTCATCAAGGCAACAATCTATAACTCTAGCATTTTTTATTAACAACTTAATTACTCCTCTACATTGTATAAATGATCACAGTAATCACATTTATATAGTCTTTTATTTCTATCTACTAAACTAAATTTATGTGTGATATTTCTTTCATTAGTTGAAATACATCTTGGATTATTACATTTTAATAACCCTTCTACCTTTTCTGGTAAATTTATTTTTATTTTATTCGTTATCTTTTCATCTTCAATTATATTTACTGTTAAATTTTCATCTAATATCGCTAAAGCTGTTAAATCTAAATCAACAACATTTTCTATTTTTATCATATCTTTTCTTCCATATTTTTTAGAAGTAGCGTTCATTATCAATGCAACAGTATAATCTGCTTTGTCTAAATCCATCATTTTAAATATTTCATAACCTAAACCTGGTGTGATATGGTCGATTACTATCCCTTTTTGAATACTATTAATATTTAACATTATCTTACCCCCAATAATTTTAATATTAGTGCCATTCTAACAAAAACGCCATATTTTACTTGTTTAAAATATAGCGCTCTAGGGTCACTATCAACTTCTGTTGATATTTCATTCACTCTTGGTAATGGATGAAGTATTGCTAAATCTTTTTTAGCATTTTTTAATTTTTTATTATCTAATATATAGCTATCTTTTAATCTTATATAATCTGCTTCATTAAAAAATCTTTCTCTTTGAACTCTTGTCATATATAAAATATCAAGTTTATCTATTACTTCTTGTAATTTTTCAACTTCTTTAAATTCAACACCTTTTGCTTCAAGTTGCATTTTTATATATCTAGGTATTTGTAATTCTTCTGGAGATATAAATATAAATTTATTATTTGGATATTTTGACATTGCCTTAGTTAATGAATGCACTGTTCTACCAAATTTTAAATCTCCACAAAAACCTATAGTTAAATTTTCTAAAGTGTCTTTTGTTTCTAATATAGTAAGAAGGTCTGTTAATGTTTGTGTTGGATGTTGATGTCCTCCATCTCCTGCATTTATTAATGGCACTTCTGCATAATCACTTGCAAGAGTTGCTGAACCTTCATTTGGATGTCTCATAGCTATAACATCTACATAATTACTTACTGTTCTAATAGTATCTGCTAAACTTTCACCCTTAGCTGCTGATGAAGATTTACTTTCTGTAAACCCAATACAATCCCCACCTAATCTATGTATTGCAGATTCAAAACTAAGTCTAGTCCTAGTTGATGGCTCAAAAAAAAGAGTCCCTAGAATTTTTCCATTACATAAATCAGAAAAACTCTCAGGACTCTTTATAATGTCTTGAGCTAAATTTAATATTTCTAATGTTTCTTCTGTGGTGAAGTCATCTGCATTTATAAGATTTCTATTTTTTAACATTAATATGCCTCCTCTAGTTTTTTGCTATTAATTTTACGCAAAATTTTTTATAATAAATTTTAATCTTTAATTTTTTATCTTAACTAGAGTAACATACTTATACTAAATTTTCAAGTATATTTTTTATTTTTTTAATATAAATTTATCAATTGCATATGCTACACCGTCTTCTTTATTTGAAAGGGTAATAAAATCTGCTTCCTCTTTTACATTTGAAAATGCATTTCCCATAGCTATTCCAAGACCCGCATATTTCAACATATCTATATCATTTTCTCCATCGCCCATAGCTATAGTTTCTTCTCTTTTTATATTTAATTTATCTGCAATATATTTTAAAGCATTTCCTTTTGAAGTTCCTTCATGTATTAATTCTAAATAAAACGGTAAGGAAAATAATAATTGACCATTATTTATATTTTCATCTATAAATCTATCTTTAAATTTTAATAATTCATCGTATTCGTTTGCTATACCTATTTTATTAACTTTATCTAATAAATCATTTTCTTCTAAAAACTTCGTTAAATCTCCTACTTCTCTAGTTTCTTCATAGGTAAATTTATTTTGTAATATAACAAATTCATCTTTATTTGATTTTACATATACATTATTGCCTACATAAACAAAGGCCGCAAAATTCATTTCATCTGTTAATTTAATACAATTTTTTACATCTTCTTCAGTCAATGTTTTATTAAGTATAAAATCATCACTTTCAACTGTTTTAACAATTGAGCCATTTAAGCATCCTATTAGCGTATGAGGTTCTAAATCTAACTCTTCACTTATACCCTCTATATCATTTGGACCACGACCAGAAATCAAAGAAAATTTAACTCCTTTTTTTCTAGCTTCTTGAATAGTATCATGTACTTTTTTAGAAATTTTATGATCTGTTCCATAAGTTGTCCCATCGATATCTAATGCTACTAATTTGTACATTTAATACCCCCATATTATTTTTATAATGTTTACTTTCTTATTTGCCCATTGCCCAGTATAACATATTTTTCAGAAGTTAATTCTTTTAGTCCAACAGGACCTCTTGCATGTAGTTTTTGAGTAGAAATTCCCATCTCTGCACCAAAACCAAATTCTCCACCATCAGTAAATCTTGTTGATGCATTTACATAAACACATGAACTATCTACTAAATTTAAAAATTTCATGCTATTATTATAGTCATTTGTTATTATAGCTTCTGAGTGCTTTGTACTATATTTTCTTATATGTGATATTGCTTCGTCTATATCCTTTACTATTTTCATAGAAAAAGCGTAATCTAGATATTCCATTGCATATTCATTTTCAGTAGCATCTTTTATATTAGGTAAATATTGTTTAGATTTTTCACAACCATATACTGTAATATTATATTTTTCTATAATATCATTTAATTTTTCAAAAAATTCTTTATCTACTTTTTCACTTACTAAAAGAGATTCCATAGCATTGCAAACACCTATTCGCTGTGTTTTTGCATTTTCAATTATAGCTATAGCCATATCTATATCTGCAGTATCATCTACAAATATATGGCAATTTCCATTACCAGTTTGCAATACAGGTACTGTTGAATTTTTAACTACATGATTTATTAAATTTGCACTACCTCTAGGTATAAGCATATCTACATATTTATTTAATTTCATAAGCTCATTTGAGCTCTCTCTAGTGGTATCCTCTATTAATTGAACGATATTTTTATCATAATTTAACTCTTCTATCGCATCTCTAATTATCTTTACTATAGCCATATTTGAATTAATAGCTTCTTTGCCACCTCTTAAAATAAGACTATTAGATGATTTTAAACAAAGAATACTACAATCTAATGTAACATTTGGTCTAGCTTCGTATATTATAGCGATTACGCCTATAGCAACTCTTCTTTTTCCAATTTCCAAACCATTTGGCATTTTTTTCATATCTGATACTTCGCCAATAGGATCATCTAAACCTATAACTGTATCAATAGAGTCAAGCATACCATCAACTCTATCGTCGTTTAATAAAAGTCTATCTAATAAGCCTTCACTTAATCCAGCTTTTTTACCGTTTTCTATATCGATTTTATTAGCTTCTATAATTTCATTTCGTCTTTTATTTAAAATATTCTTTATATTTAATAATATTTTATTTTTCTCTTCTGTGTTTAAATTAGCTAACTCATAGGAAGCTTCTTTAGCTTTTTTACCAATATTTTCTAACAAATTAATTCTCCCCTTTAGTGAATAATGTTCCTATTTCTTTGCCATTTGCTATTCTTCGTAGATTTACCATATCCGAACCATTAGCTATAATTACATCTATATTTTTTTCAAAACATAATTTACACGCTTTTATTTTCGTAGTCATACCACCTGTACCAACACTAGATTTTGTGTCGTGTGCCATATTTTCTAACTTATCATCTATTTTTGTAACTTTTTTTATAAGTTTAGCATTTTTATTTTGTCTAGGGTCGTCATCATATAAACCATCTATATCTGACAATAATATTAATAAATCAGCATCCACTATTCTAGCAACTACTGCTGATAATGTATCATTGTCACCAAATTTTATTTCATATGTTGAAATTGTATCATTTTCATTGACTATTGGTATAACATTTAATCCAAATAGTTCGTCAAAAGAATTTTTAGCATTTTTATACATCTCTTTATCAGTTTCAATTAATCGAGTAAGTAATATTTGTGCAGTTTGATATTTAAATTCATTAAAAGCCATATTATAAGTATTCATTAAAGCTACTTGTCCTACAGCTGATGCTGCCTGTTTAACTCTTACAGATTTAGGTCTTTCACATAGATTTAATCTCTTAGCTCCTGCTGCTACAGCTCCAGATGAAACTAACACAACTTCTACTCCATAATTTCTTAAATTACTTAATTGCCATGCTAAATCATAAATTTTATTTAAATTAATATTTCCGTTTTCATGTGTGATAGTTGATGAACCAACTTTCACTACTATTCTTTTATAATCTTTTTTTCTTATGCCCATTTTTACCCCATCTTCATAATTTAATTTCCTAATTATTTATAGAAAGATTATACCATGTTTCAATATTTAAGTAAAAAATCTACATGTTCTCCTTGCCTTTTAAAATAAAATAGATTATACTTAAATGTGCTATATTTAGGTAAATTGTATATATCCTTTAATTTGTTAACAAATTTTTTAAGGGGGAATTTAGGCTTTGAATAAAAAATTATCAAAGCTTTTTATCGGTGCAACTTTATCCGTATTAATAGCTAGTAGTTTTTCCACTATTACTTATGCTGATAGTGAAATAATTAGTACTGTTAGCAAGATAGATGAAATAGTTAATACTGTTAAAGATAAGGCCGATAAGGCAGAAAAAGAAAAAATTGAACAAGAAAGAAAAGAAAAAAGAAAACAAAATATAGAAAATTTAGATAGTACTAAAAAATTAAATAATATGTATTACTATAATCAAACTGAACAACCATATAGAGATTATCCTTATGGCACAGGCTCTATGGGAACTATCATGTATACTGGATGCGGTCCAACATCTATGGCTATGGTTCTTTCCACCATATTAGGTGAAGAAATCAACCCAATTGAAATGGCAAACTTAGCTATATCAAATCACAATATTATAGGTGGTAATGGAGGTACTGATTGGAATTTCTTTTCAGATGTATCGACAAAATATGGTTTAAGTTGTAGAGCTACAACAAGTAGTGAAGAAGCTATAAATGCTTTAAAAAATGGAGCTTATGTTATAAATAGTGTAAATTCTTCTTTAGGTGGCTATTGGACTAATAACGGACATTTTATTGTATTAGCTGGCATTAAAGATAATATGATTATGGTTAATGATCCTGCTAGTAGAGAAAAATCCAACTCTCTGCATACAATTAATCAAGTATTTGCTCCAAGTAAACAATTATGGATTATTGAAGAAAAATAGACTTGGGATAACCTAAGTCTTTTTTATTTTACATTATGAGGTGTTTTATGACAAAGAAAAAAAACAAAAATAAATATTTATCTCTGATAATTCCTCCAATAATCTTATTGTCAATTATAACTATAATAATTTTTAATAAAAGTTATACAGATAATAATGATTATTATGAATTACCTAATTTATATATAAATAAACAAAATGAAGAATTGACTAATTCTGATTTAAGTCCTGAAGAATTGGAAGCAAGAAAAATTTTATCTGACATTTTAATGACTGAATATAGAAAAGATCATCCTGAGATAATAGAAAATAATAATATTAACACATTTTTAAATCCTAATAGCGAAAAATTGAGAAATAAAATTCTAAATGACTATTTTGAATCTTTAAACTCAGTTTTAAATAACACTTTAACTCTTAGTTATGAAGATAAACTATTTATGAAAGAAGTTGCAAATATAGATATTTACAATAAATTAGTGTCTATACAGGGTATAATTACCCCTGAAACTTACAATTCTATTCAATTAAATCTTAGAAATGTTTTATTTATGAAATTAGAAGTAGAAAAAATTGAATTACAAAAATTAAATGTATTAGAAAAAGAAATTGCACAACAAGGAGTAGAACAATTTAAAGAAGCTCTAAATCAAATATCAGAATAAAAAGCTTGAGATAAATATTTATCTCAAGCTTTTTTTAAACTATCTTGTAATTCTTTAATAGACTTAGTAGTTATAGTATCTTTATTTATATTTAATTTTTCAACTATATCTTTTAAGTCTTTTTCATTTTTTATTTCTATTTCTAGATATGGATACGGATAAGTATCTTTATCCCAATAATCAAAATCCAATCTTCCATTTAAAAATTCATAAGAATATCTTTCTTTATAACCTTCAATGAAATTATCTAATTTTAAATTTTTTAAAATATTAATTAAATTTTCAGTGTCATCAAAATTTACTGTATATTCTAAATTTTCTTTTACACCATCACTAGAAATTTTCTTTTTAAAAGTAAATTCTCTATATTCTTTTTTATTAATTAAATCCTCTACTTCTCTAATCCTTAAATATGAACCTTTTTCTATAAGATTAAATTCATTAGAATTTATTACTATATTTTTTTGCTTTTCATGGGCTATTAATTTCGCACCCTTTTCAATAGCATAAAGTCTTAAATTTTCTATATCTTTTTCTAAAACTTTTACTTCTAATTCTCTCTCCAAAAATTCTCACCTACTTTACAATTAATTTAGGAATAAACTGTAGATAATCACTTGAAACACAATGAAATTCTATTTCTTCTATAATACCTTCCTGCTCTTCAATACCTTGCAATCCAGGACCATGTATATGGCCATATAGACAAATACTAATATTAAGTTTTTTAAGTAATTTTCCAAATTCATTTAATGTTCTATCTCTATTAAATGGTGGATAATGTAACATAGCAATTGTAGGCTTTGTTTTATCATCTATTGAATCATAAGACATTTGTAAACGCATTAATTCTCTATCAAATACTTTTTCATCGTTTTCATTAAATTCTGTACTATCTTTTGAAGCCCAACCTCTTGTTCCAATAATATTTACACCTTCAAATATAAATGAATTATTTTGCAAATACTTAATACTTTTAAAGCCCATATCATTTACCTTTTTTAAAGACGACCACCAATAATCATGGTTACCCTTTAACATAATTTTGGTTCCTGGCATATCGTCAATTCTTTTTAAATCTTTATAAGACTCATCTATAGTCATCGCCCACGATATATCCCCTGGTATTAAAACACAGTCATTTTCTGTTATAATTTTACTCCAATTTTCAAATATTCTTTCTTCATAATTATCCCAGTTTCCACCGAAAAGCTCCATAGATTTTTCTTTTGTATAATCTAAATGTAAATCTGAAATACTATATATCAAAATTAACTCCTTAAATTTCTTGAATATTTATATTCAATTTATTTTTTTCTATAAGTTTTCTTTCTCTGTTTTGGCATGTAAAAACTATTATTTGATGATTATTAGATAATTCATATAAAAACCTCAAAAATTTCTCTAATCTTATATTGTCAAACTGTACAAAGGCATCATCAAAAAACATCATAGCATTTTCAAAAAGTTCTCTCGTCAAAGATATTCTAAATAATATTGCTATCTGATCTATACTACCCTTACTTAAAGAACTTATATTAATGTAATCATCCGTTTCTTCTTTTCTAAATTTAATATTAAAATCATCATCTATAAATAATTTATAGTCTTTATCTGAAATATCTCTGAAATTATCAGATAATTCACTATTTAATCTAGGTATATAATTTTTATGAACTTCATTTTGTGCATAATTTATAGTTTCAATAGCGAGATTAATTGATTCTATATTTTCTTCCATAAGTTTTATTTTATCATTAACTTTATTTAGCTCTTCTTTACAACTTATTAATTTTTCTATATCTTTTTCTAAATATTTCACTCTTTCTAGATAAGTAGCTATGCTCTCTGAACTTATATTTAACTTATTTCTTATTTCATCTTCAGAATATAAATTATCTTCATTTATATCATTGAAATTTATTTTCTCTAACTCATATAAATTGTCAAAATCATTATTTGTCTCTAATGTAGATAACATCTTTATTTTATCTTCTTTTGATTTTTTTAATAAATCTATATTATTTTTTATTCTATAAAAATCTTCAGTTTTAATAGATGAAAGATTTTTAAATTTAAATAACAAATCTTGTTTTTCATTTTTCTTAGATTCTTCATCATTTAATAAAATGTTTATTTCACTATCTATAGTTTCTAAATCGTAATCTAAGTCATTGAAATATTTTATTTTATCTTGATTTAAATCTTTAAATATACTACTTTCTAGTAAGTCATCTACATTTTGTAATGGTATATCATTTAATTTACAGACCTTTGCAATATTATCATTTAATTGAAAATCAATTTTCTTCTTTTTTCTATTTACAATAAATGTAATTATAAATAAAAACAAACTTACACCTAAAGGTATAGGAATATAATTTAAATCTATTCTAAGCCCTATTATAATAGTAAGTATAATTGCTATAATATCTAATGTTAATAGTTTTAAATTTTTCTTTTTATATTTTTTTAATTCTTTAGATAATTCTAAAATAGATTTTTGTTTTTCAATATTAAAATCATATTTCTCTATATCTTTTTTTATATTATTATACTCCTGAAATACAACTTTTTTTCTTTTTGACAATTCATTAAATTGTTTTTGAATTTCATTTAACTCATCATCTATATTTCTTAAGGTTAAAAAATCTTCATCAGGAATTTTTTCTATATCTTTATATTTATATATATCGTCATCTATTTTTTGAATATCATTTATCAATTTTTTTCTTATATCTTCAGCTTTTGATAATCTTTGATATTCTTTATATTTATTTACCTTATCAATATTTTCTAAAATTGATTGATAACTTTCAAATTTTTTCTTTTCATTTTCTAAACTTACTACCGTCTCATTATATTTTTCTTTAGAATTTTCATAATTATAAATATTTTTTTCCAAATCTTCTTTTTCTTGTAATAATTTCCCATAGGGTTTCTTTTTTGCTTTTTCTGTACCTATTTTGTTTTTTATTTTATTTAAATACTCTAAACTATCCAAAATAGATAAATTTTGAGTATTATTTTCAATTAAATTTGACATATGCCCACTTAATTGATTTTTAAAATTATCAGATATATTTAGTTCATTTTGCTCTATAAAAAATGTACTTTTAAATATATCAGATGACATCTTAAAAAAATATTCTCCTGGAAAACTTAAATTACTTTTTTCATAGCCATTTAAAGTTTCAGTTATATCTTTTCCTGTTATTTCATCGTAAATTTTATATTCTTTATTTTTAAAATCCCTTACTATTCTATAATCTACTCCAGAGTAATTTAATAAAATAGAACCATTATAATCTTCACTATTCCAAGGTTTATATTTATAATAATCTTCTGTAAATTTAGTTGTTTTTAAATAAGGCTTCACAAATCCAAAAAATACACCTTCAATGAATTTATGTATCGTAGATTTACCTGCTTCATTTAATCCTTCAATTAAATTAAAACCTTTATTAAAAGAAATTTTTTTATTATTAAATTTTCCAAAATTTATTAAATTTAATTCTTTAATATACATTTATTCACCTTTATTCATTAAAGCCTTAATACCTAACTTAAAGGCCTTTTTATTTACTGGATTATTTAAATCTTTTTTTCTCATCTCTCTTATAAATACACCTATTACATTATTTTCATTTAATTCATATAATTTATCTATATCTATATATTCTTCTAAATTATCAATAATTTCTATATAGTGTATATATTTTTTTAATTCTTCTTCCAATATATCTATATCAAGTTCATATTCACCATTCATAGAACCTTTTAAATTCAATCTTAAGAAATTTTTCTTGTTTTTTACTGTCCATTCGTTTTCTATTTTATCTTTTAAATCATAAAAATTGAATTTTTCTTCAATAATATAATCTTTTTCAATAAAAATAGAGTTAGATACATCTAAATAACCTAATTTCAAACCATCATCATCTAGTACTCCTTCAACTGCCCCATGATAGCCTTGTTCTTTAAAGCTTAATGGCTCTATTGACCCTGGATATACTATATTGTCATTTGTTATTGTAGGCTTGTGTATATGCCCTAGAGCAACATAATCAAAATTTAAACTTTTAATTATATCTAAACTAGTTGGCAGATAATTTATATTAGGATTTATAATATCTGTATGCATCATTAATATATTATGTTTGCTTCTATTTAATTCTACATTATCAAATAGTTTATTATTAACTAAAAAACTATCTCTATAACTTACTCCATATATATCAATATCTTCAAATTCTAATTTTTCTAGATATTCATTTTTAAATATATAAACATTTTCAGGTACTAATACTTGATTCCATAAAGAATTCATTCTTATAGGGTCGTGATTACCTGTAGTTATGATAATTTTAATATCATTAGAATATGAAAATAAATTCATCAATCTTTGCATCTGTCCTAATGTAAAATATTCTTCATTAAATAAATCGCCTGTTAAAAAAATAAAATCAGCTTTTACTTCAGATGCTTTTTTTATCATTTCCTCTACACTAAGCCATATATCAATTCTTCTTTCCTGTGCATATTTGCTTGGGAAAGATGAAGATTCAAAACTTGATGCTAGATGAAAATCACTACTGTGTATAAATTTTATCATATCATGCCTCATTTATTGTAATTGTTTTTCTCTCTAAAATCTTTATCTATATATATCTCTAAAAAATCTATATCTATATCATAAATTCTAAATAATTTTAATAATATATCTCTAAATTGATTAGCATTAAAATGCGTTTCTATATAAAAATTATAATCAATTTTATACGGTTTTGTCATCTCTTTAATGTTTTTTCCAAAATACGGTTTATATTTACCATTAAATTCCGTTTTATTTATTATAGAAATAATTTTATTAGAATCTAATCTATATAAATAATTTATTAAATTTATATATAATTCTTTAAATGAATTAACTTTAACTATTTTACCTCTATATAATCTATATCCTTTAGGCCTTAAATAAGTTAAATCTTCATTTAATTTTCTATATTCTCTGTCTATTTTTAATTTATCTAAATCTACAAAGCTCAACTGAATACCATCTATAGGTAATAATTTTATTAAATCTTTTAAAATATTGTATAATTCGTTTAATTCTATATTGCCTTTTAGTGTTTCAGTATTAATTTTATCTAAGTTTTCTTTTAAAGCTTTACTATTATTATATAATTCCAATATTAATTGAGGATTATAATTTTTTATGTTTTCTATGACATCTTTCATAGCAACACCCCTATAATATTATACCCTATACTAAAAAAACCTATATATAATTATATATAGGTAGTTTCTGACTTTAATAAATATTATTTATTATATTAGTCCTCTAATTTTTCATCTTTTAATATTTCAAATAATATTTTCATTTCATCATTTGTGAAAGTTACACCTTTGCTCATTCTCGTATGATCAGGTGACCACTCTCTTATATCATATTTTGGTTCTCTTTCATTCCAGCTTACAAGATTAACTTCTTTTCTCCA
>Ga0079226_10001718_pt1 | contig 16826 bp, 16 predicted proteins | sample Poulit2014_FD_76345 | JGI IMG/M metagenome (GOLD analysis project Ga0079226, IMG submission 76345) | Agricultural soil microbial communities from Georgia to study Nitrogen management - Poultry litter 2014 | ecosystem: Environmental > Terrestrial > Soil > Agricultural land | place: USA: Georgia...
AGGACGGCGTGCCGGATTCCTGGATCGAAGGCGCCCAGAACTCGCCCATCTGGAAGATGGTCATGGACTGGAAAGTGGCCTTCCCGCTGCACCCGGAATACCGCACCCTGCCCATGGTCTGGTACGTACCGCCGTTGTCGCCGATCAGCGCCGCGGCGGATGCCGGCCAAATCGGCTATGACGGCCTCATTCCGGAAGTGGACAATCTGCGCATTCCACTGAAATATCTGGCCAACATGCTCACCGCCGGCGATGAGCGCCCGATTGCCAGCGCGCTGAAGAAAATGCTCGCCATGCGTGTTTATCGGCGCAAGCTGACGGTCGATGGCGTCGAGGATCTGCAGGTGCTGGAGGACGTCGGCCTGACCCAGGCGCAGGTCGAGGACATGTACCAGATCATGGCGATTGCCGACTACGAAGATCGCTTCGTCATTCCGACCGCGCACCGCGAACTGTCCAGCAACGATCCGTACGCAGATCGCAACGGCTGCGGCTTCAGCTTCGGCGATGGCTGCAACACCAGCGGTGTCAGCAAGACCAACCTGTTCGGCGCCAAGAATCCGCGCAAGCAGAATTTCCCGACTCGCAAGGATCTGGAAAAACGTACGGAAAGGATATCCTGAGATCGCCATGCAGACATTCAAAGTCATTGCTGCGCTGTTGCATTATCCCGATGCCGCCCTGCAGGCGGCCTCGGATGAGTTGATCGCCGCGCTCGACGAGGAAGGCCTGCTCGGGCCGCAGACCCGCGAGCGCATCGTTGCCCTGATCCGTGAGCTCGGCGCAGAGGATCTGCTGCTGGCGCAGGAGCGCTATGTAGACACGTTCGACCGCGGCCGCGCCCGCTCGCTGTACCTGTTCGAGCACGTGCACGGCGACTCGCGCGATCGCGGCCCGGCCATGGTGGAGCTGCAGCAGGAGTACGAGGCGCGTGGTTTTGCCATCGACTGCGTCGAGTTGCCCGACTACGTGCCCATGTTCCTGGAGTTCTGCTCCACTTTGCCACCGGAAGAGGCCATCGGCTGGCTGGAACAGGTCGGCCACCTGCTGGAACTGTTGCACGCGCGCCTGGCAAGGCACGACAGCCGCTACGCCGTGTTGCTGGAGCCCTTGCTGGTGCTGGCGGATCGGCCCATCAACGACGAGGCGCTGCGCGAACAGGTCGCCAATGAAGAGCGCGACGACACGCCGGAAGCACTGGATTCAGTCTGGATGGAAGAGCCGGTGACCTTTGGCCCGGGCGAGTCCTGTGATTCATCATCCACCAGCGCCGGGCCGCTCGACAGCCAGCGCATGCAGCGCGATTTGCACGAAGCCAAAGAACGCGCCGACATACTGAGTAATTAACATGGGGCGGCGGCCGGCCGCCTAGGAGACTGGTCATGCACTATATCAATAACTTACTGTTCGGTTACTACCCCTATGTTGCGGGTACCGTGTTCCTGCTCGGCAGCCTGGTTCGTTTCGACATGAGCCAGTACACTTGGAAAACCAGCTCCAGCCAGCTGCTGGATCAGAACGCCAAGTTCCGGCGCGCCAACAATTATTTCCACGTTGGCATGATCCTGCTGTTCTTTGGCCATTTCTTCGGCCTGCTCACGCCGCCGATCATTTATCACGATCTGCTCGGCATTGGCACGACGGCCAAGCAGCTGGCATCGATGATCTTCGGCGGCCTGTTCGCGCTGCTGGCGGTATTCGGCGGCGGCTATTTATTGTACCGACGCCTGACCAATCCACGTGTGCGCGCCACCAGCAGTTACATGGATATTTTCATTCTCGTGTTGTTGTACGTGCAGCTGTTTCTCGGCCTCGGCACCATCGTGGTTTCGACCGGCCACCTGGACGGCTCCGTCATGCTGCTGATGACCGAGTGGGCACAGCGCATCGTCACCTTCCGCCCTGGTGCCGCGGAATTGTTGCTTAATGTCAACTGGCTGTACAAGCTGCATATTTTCCTCGGCCTGACGGTATTCCTGGTGTTTCCATTCAGCCGGCTCGTGCATATCTGGAGCGCGCCATACACTTATCTCACGCGCCGCTATCAGATCGTGCGCCAGCGGCATACCTAACATCCGGGAATCATGCACGGGGCGCATTTGCTGCTGCGGCGGCCAGGCAAAGGCCGCCGCAGGCTTTGTCTGGCGATGCGGAACCCATTATTTGGCAGCGGCAGTCGTTTCATCAACTTCGAAGGCCGCTGACATTCCTTATCCACGCAAGCACAATCTTTTCGGAGCACAGTCATGAGCACGCCCGCCAAGCGTCTGTCCAATGACGGGCTGGTTACCGTAGTCAGAGTCAATGGCATCGAAATTCCAGATGCCGAGATCAACATCGAATCCGGCAACTTCGAAGGTGGCACCATCGAGGAGCGCCAGTACCAGGCCACGGTGTCGCTGGTGATCCGCGAACTGCTGCGCCAGCGCGCCGACGAGCTGGAACTGGCCAACGAAGACGAGCTGGAGCGCCTGGATGAAGTCGTCGCGCACGATGTCCACGTGCCGGCAGCCACCACAGAAGCGTGCCGGGAATACTACGACAAAAATCAAAGCCGCTTTGCGAGCGAGCCGCTGATCGAAGCCCGCCACATCCTGCTGGCGGCCGCCCCGGATGATTTTGAAGAACGCGACCGCCAGCGGACTGTGGCGGAAACCCTGATCGAACGGCTGCAGCAGAATCGAGATGCGTTTCCGCGACTCGCCCGCAAGCATTCGTCCTGCCCGTCGAGCGAGCAGGGCGGCAATCTGGGCCAGCTTTCGCGCGGCCAGACCGTGCCTGAGTTCGACAACAAGGCGCTGTCCCTGCCGGAGGGGCTGGCGGAGCGGCCGATCGAAACCCGCTATGGCTGGCACGTGGTGGAAATCGTGCGCCGCGTGGACGGCGAGCAGCTGCCGTTCACAGCCGTGCAGGAGCGTATCGCCAGCTATCTTGCCGAGCGTTCCCAGCGACGTGCCTTCAGTCAGTACGTGCGCCTGCTGATCGCGGAGGCCGAAATCGAAGGCGTCGATCTGGCCCGGGCGGAGTCGCCGCTGGTGCAGTAGTGCACATCGATCTGCAGCCCGTGCCGCATGTCCGGCACGGGCAAGGATCCCGGCAGATCGTACGCGCGTTTTTCCTCTGCAGCTGCTAGAATCAGCGCCCCTTGCCCGGGTGGCGAAATTGGTAGACGCATGGGACTTAAAATCCCTTGGAGCAAAGCTCCGTGCCGGTTCGAGTCCGGCCCCGGGCACCACGTCTCTTCCTGATATCCACATGCCTGCAGCGCCATTGCTAGTTGCCACTGATCTCGTCTGCGGCTATGCCGAGCAGCAGCTTTTTGCACCCGTATCGTTCGCCTTGAGCGCTGGCCAGGCGCTGCAAATAACCGGCGCCAACGGACGTGGCAAGACGACTCTGTTTCGCACTGTTGTCGGGTTGCAGCGGCCGCTTGCGGGCGCGGTACGTTGGCAGACGGAACAGGAATTGGCGGATGAGCTGTGCTTCATCGGCCATGCCAACGCGCTGAACGACGCGCTTACACCCCTAGAAAACCTGCAGTTGCTGCTGCGCCTGAACGGACGCAGGACAAGCGCTCAGGAGATTCGCGCGACACTGGAGTTGCTCGGACTGACGCGCCTCGGGCGGCGGCCGTGCGAGCGCCTGTCTGCCGGCCAGCGGCGGCGGGTGGCGCTGGCGCGCCTGTGGCTCACGAACGCGCCTTTCTGGGTGCTGGACGAGCCGGCTGCGGCGCTGGATGTGGATGCGCGCGCCGCGCTGTGCGCGCACCTTGCGGCGCACGTGCATCATGGCGGCATGCTGTTGTTCACCACTCACGAACCGCTCGATTTACCGGGTCTGGAGCCGGCGCAGATCGTGCTTGAACCATGCTGAGCGCTTTTGTCGGCGTGCTGCGCCGCGATTTGCGCCTGGCCATGCGCCAGCGCGGCGTGTTGGTGCACCACCTGCTGTTTGCGCTGCTGGTGATCGTACTGTTTCCCATGGGTACGGATGCCGACAGCGCGATGCTGGTTACCATTGCACCGGCGCTGTTGTGGATTACGGTGCTGCTCACCTCGCTGTTGTCGCTGCAGCGCCTGTTCCGCCCGGATTACGAGGACGGCACGCTGGAGCAGTTTCTGCTGTCACCCGAACCACTGCCCATCATTGCACTGGCACGGGTGGTTGCGCACTGGTTGGTCAGTGGTCTGGTGTTTGTCCTCATTTCGCCACTGTTGGCGTTGCTGCTGGGCGTGCCCGCGCAAGCGATTCCGGTTATAATATTCAGCCTGTTACTGGGTACGCCGACGCTTGGCTTCATTGGCGCAATTGGAACAGCATTGACGTTGAGCCTGCCGCGTGCAGGCCTGCTGCTAAGCCTGCTCATATTTCCGCTGTATGTGCCGGTACTTATTTTCGGCGCCGGCGCCATACGAGCAGCGCTGACCGGCCTGCCATACGAGGCACCGCTATATCTGCTTGGCGCCTTGCTGACGCTGGCCTTGACCTGCGCCCCCTGGGCCATTGCTGCTGCTCTGAGGATCAGCCTTGAATAAAGGCCGGGCCACAAGCGTCGACGCACCCAAATTGTGATGGATCGCCATGCCGCGCTGGATGCACAAACTTGCTTCGCCTCCTTACTTTTATCGCACCAGCGGCAAGCTGGCGCCATGGCTGGCGTGGCCAGGTGTTGTGCTGATGCTGTGCGGCCTGTACGCCGGCCTGGTGCTGGCGCCGCCTGATTATCAGCAGGGCGATGCGTTTCGCATCATCTACATCCATGTACCCAGTGCCTGGCTGTCGCTGATGGGCTACAGCGCTCTTGCCACCGCCGGCTTCATTGCTCTGGTGTGGCGGCTCAAGCTGGCCGAGATCGCTGTCATTGCCATCGCGCCCGTCGGCGCCAGTTTCACCTTCCTGGCACTGGTGACCGGCTCCATCTGGGGCAAGCCGATGTGGGGCGCATGGTGGGTGTGGGATGCACGGCTGACCTCCGAATTGATTCTGCTGTTTCTCTATTTGAGCGTAATTGCGCTGCACAACGCCATTGAATCGCCGCGCACGGCGGCGCGCGCCAGCTCGCTGCTGGCACTGGTCGGGGTCATTAATGTTCCGATAATCCATTATTCGGTAGTCTGGTGGAAGACTCTGCATCAAGGCTCGACCGTGTTCCGCATGGATGGCCCTTCCATTGAGACTGCCATGCTGGCGCCGCTGTTGATCGCGGCACTTGGTTTTACGTTGCTGTTTGGCTGGCTGGTGCTGTGGCGCCTGCGGGTTTTGTTGCTGTGGCGCGAGCGCCGCAGCCGCTGGGTACAACGGGTGCTGGCTCATGGTTGACTCCCTGGCTCAATTCGTCGACATGGGCGGTTATGCCGCTTATGTCTGGAGCAGCTACAGCATCACGCTGATTGTGATTGCCGGCAATATTGTCTGGCCGATGGTGCGTTACCGCCAGATACGCCGGCGCATTCAAAACGGGGATTATGATGACTAGACAGCGCCGTCGCCGCTTGATGTTTATCCTGGTGTTGATGCTGGGCCTTTCTGCTGCCACCGTGTTGGTGCTGAATGCGGCCAGCAAAAACCTGATGTATTTTTATCAGCCAAGCGAAATTGCCGCCGGTGAGGTGCCAGTAGATACGCGCTTTCGCGTCGGTGGCCTTGTGGCGCAGGGATCCGTGCAGCACAGCAGCGACAGGGCGCTGGTGCATTTCACGCTGGCGGATTGCGATGCCTCCATCCCGGTGCAATACGCCGGCGTGCTGCCCGATTTGTTCCGCGAGGGGCAGGGCATCATCGCACACGGCAAAATCAATGCGCAGGGACAATTCATTGCCGACGAGGTGCTGGCCAAGCACGATGCCGAATACAAGTCACCGGCTGTGGAGGAGGCGACCACCGATGATCAGGGTGTGAGTTGCATGCCGGCCAGCGTACAGGCGGCACGATGATTGTCCAACTCGGACAATTTGCCCTGATGCTGGCCCTGTGCCTGGCGCTCGCCCAGGCCTGCCTGCCCCTGATTGGGCTGGCACGCAAGCAGGATCATTTGCTCGCGGTTGCTGCGCCCGCGGCCATTGGCCAGTTTGTCATGGTGGCGCTGGCCTTTGTCGCGCTGGGCTATGCGTTCTATACCAATGATTTCTCTGTTGCCTATGTGGCACAGAATTCCAATACACATCTGCCCTGGTTTTATCGCCTGGCTGCGATTTGGGGCGCGCACGAGGGCTCGCTGCTGTTGTGGATTCTGGTGCTCGGTGCCTGGAGCGTGGCGGTGGCTGGCGCCAGCCAGTCGCTGCCGCGCGAGATCTCCAGCACCGTGCTCGCCATCATGGGCGCGGTGAGCGTCGGCTTCCTGCTGTTCATTCTGTTCACTTCCAATCCGTTCGATCTCAGCCTGCCGGCGCCGCAGGAAGGGCGTGACCTCAATCCGCTGTTGCAGGATTCGGGGCTGGTCGCGCATCCGCCCATGCTGTACATGGGCTATGTCGGATTCACCGTGGCCTTTGCCTTCGCCATCACGGCGCTGCTGACCGGGCGCGTGGACAGCGCCTGGACGCGCTGGACGCGGCCATGGACGCTGGCATCGTGGATGTTTCTGACCATCGGCATCGTCATGGGCAGCTGGTGGGCCTATCGCGAGCTGGGCTGGGGCGGCTGGTGGTTTTGGGATCCGGTGGAAAATGCCTCGTTCATGCCCTGGCTGGTGGGCACGGCGCTGATCCACTCCCTGGCCGTGACCGAGATCCGTGGCATTTTCAAGAGCTGGACCGTGCTGCTGGCCATTACTGCCTTCGCGCTGTCGCTGCTGGGCACGTTCCTGGTGCGCTCCGGGGTCATGATCTCCGTGCATGCATTCGCGGTTGACCCGACGCGCGGGATATTCATCCTCGCCTTTTTTGCCGTTGTCGTCGGTGGTTCGCTGCTGCTTTATGCCTTGCGCGCCGCCACTTTCGATCCACGGCAGAACACGCCGGTCAAGATTCTCTCGCGCGAAGGGCTGCTGCTGCTGAACAACATCTTCCTGGTGGTGGCGGCGGCGGCAGTCATGCTCGGCACCTTGTACCCGATCATTGCCGATAGCCTGGGCTTCGGGCGCATTTCGGTGGGGCCGCCTTACTTCAACAGCGTCTTCATTCCATTGACACTGCCACTGGTCGTGCTGATCGGTTTCGCCTCGGTCATGGCCTGGAAGCAGACGCGCCCGGCCGTGCTGCGCAATCGCCTGTGGCTGCCGCTCGTTGGGGCGATTGTGCTGGGTATTGCCCTGGCGCTGATCAGCACCGGGACCAAAGGGGTCATCGCCATTGCCGGCTGCATCCTGGGCAGCTGGGCCATTTGCGCGGCACTGGAAGACGTGCTGCGGCGCATGCGCGGCCGACGCATCAAGCTGCCACGCGCCGTGCTCGGCATGACGCTGGCTCATGCTGGTGTGGGCATATTTGTCATTGGCGTGACGCTGGTCAGCCTGTTTGAAGTCGAAAATCATGTGCGCATGGAACCCGGCAGCAGTGCTGCGGTTGCCGGCTACACCTTCGTGTTTCATGGCACAGAAGACAGGCAGGGGCCGAATTTCACTGCTCAGGTGGGGCATTTCACGGTCGAGCGCAATGGCAATGAAGTGGCGACCATGCACTCATCCAAGCGCAGCTATCATGCCAGCGGCCAGGTCATGACCGAAGCCGGCATTGCGCCCGGCCTGTTTCGCGATCTTTACGTTTCGCTGGGCCAGCCGCTGGACGATGGCGCCTGGAGCATTCGCCTGTACTACATACCTTTCGTGCGCTGGATCTGGGCTGGCGGCCTGCTGGTCGCATTTGGCGGTCTGCTGGCCCTGACCGACAAGCGCTATTGGCGCAAGAAGGCGCGCCAGCGGCAGGCAGCGCGGGTCGGCCGGCGCGTGGAGGCCTGATGCGCTGGCAGCAAATCGTGCCCATTACCGTGGTCGTGTTGCTGATCGCCCTGCTGGGCTATGGGCTGACACGGGAGCCGGGGAAACTGCCCTCGGCATTGATCGGCAAGGCGTTGCCGGAGTTTAACCTGCCGGCATTGGATACCGATGCGCCAAGGCTGACCAGCCAGGCAATCGCCGGCCAGGTCATGCTGGTCAACGTATGGGCGAGCTGGTGTGTGCCATGCCGCGTCGAGCACCCGCAAATCACCCGGATTGCATTGGCTGCCGACACGCCGATCATAGGCATCAACTACAAGGACACGCGCCCGGCTGCGCGCCAATGGCTGAATCAACTGGGCAATCCATTTACCAGGATCGCCTACGATGAGGATGGCCAACTCGCATTCGACCTGGGTGTTTCCGGCGTCCCGGAAAGCTTCATTATCGATGAAGACGGCGTGATTCGGCACAAGATCGTCGGCCCGATCACGCCCGAGATCATGACCGAAGAAGTGCTGCCGCTGCTGCAGCGCCTGCAACAGGAAGCCACCTGATGCGCGTGCTGCTGATCAGCCTGCTGCTGGCACTGGCCACCGCCGTTGGCGCTGCCGGCACCGCCATGCAGGAGTTCGACGACCCCGCCTTGCGTGCACGCTATCAGGCGCTCACGGCGCAATTGCGCTGCGTGGTCTGTCTCAACTCCAATATCGCCGAGTCGGGTGCGCCGCTGGCCGAAGACATGCGCCACCTGGTGGCCGCAAGGATCCGCGCCGGTTACAGCGATGCCGAAATCAAGGATATTCTGGTTGAGCGCTACGGCACTTTTGTGCTGTATGACCCGCCATTTTCCATGGCCACTTGGCTGCTCTGGCTCGGACCAGCCGCCTTGCTTCTGGTTGGCTTGAGCATCGCGCTGATGGTGATATACCGCAATCGCCGAACCGTTGCCGAACCCGCTGTCCGGGTGGATCACGAGCGCGTGGCGCGGCTGCTCGAGGAAAGCGACTCTGCCGAGGAGCATCGTTCATGACCCTGTTTCTGGCCCTTGCCGGGGTATTGTTGTTGCTGTCGATTCTGGTGGTGCTGTGGCCGCTTTGGCGCCGGCGCCAGGAATTGGCAGGCAGCCGCCGCGAGGCCAGTATTGCCATTTACAGGCAGCATGCGGCAGAAATCGAGCAGGAGGTCGATGCCGGGCGCATTTCTCAAGCGCAGGCACAAGCCCGCCGCAACGAGCTGGGCGCACGCTTGCTGGCCGACGTGGATGTCAGCGAACAAGGCACGACCACTGCGAACGCTGCCGGTGCGCCCCGGCCCTGGCTTTCCAGTGCTATTGTCATTGCAGCGTTTGTCGTGCTGTCGCTGGGTTTGTACGCCACCATCGGCGACGTGCGCGGGCTGCAGCCGCATCAGCGCCCGGATATTGCCGAAGCCGTGGCCAAGATGGAACAGCAGCTGCGGGAAGATCCGGATGACCTGCGCACACGGGCTCTGCTGGCACAGGTGCAAATGGCGCAGCGCCAATATGATGACGCCACTACGAACCTGGCCGCCATCAACAAGCGGCTGGCGGAGCCGGATGTGCAAATCCTGCTTGCCGAAGCACGGGCGCGCGTACTGGGCAATAATGGCGTCGTAACCGAGCGCGCAGCCGCAATTTACGACCAGGTGCTGGCACTCGCGCCCGACGAGCCCGAGGCGCTGTGGTTTGCCGGGCTGGCGGATCTCAGGGCCGGCAAGCGCGAACGGGCGGCACAACATTGGCAAAAATTATTGCAACAGGATATTACGCCGAGTTTCCGCGATCAGGTCGAGCAGCGCTTGCAGGAGTTGGGTGTCGCGCCCTATGCTGCGCTGCCGGGGGACGACGCATGACAAGCATCCGCACTCGCGGCGCATGCGGCGGCAATAAACTCCACACCAGTGGTTGGCATGAACCCCAAGGATGACATGAATGCGAATTCGTAAAGCTGTATTCCCCGTGGCGGGCCTGGGCACTCGCTTTCTGCCGGCGACCAAGGCCAGTGCCAAGGAGATCTTGCCGGTGGTCGACAAGCCGCTGGTGCAATACGCAGTGAAGGAGGCGATCGCCGCCGGCGCCGAGGAAATGATCTTCATTACCAGCCATACCAAAAACTCGATCATGGATCATTTCGATCGGGATTATGAGCTGGAGGCGGTGCTCGAGAAAAAAGGCAAGGTGGAGCTGCTGCAAGCAGTGCGGGATGTGTTGCCGTCGGGCATTTCCTGCGCCTATATCCGCCAGCCGGATGCCTTGGGGCTGGGCCACGCCATCAACTGCTCGCTGCCTGCGGTTGGCGACCAGGATTTTGCCGTGCTGCTGGCGGATGATTTGATTGCCGGCGGCCTGCAACCCTGCCTGGCACAGATGCAGCGCGTTTATCAGGAATACGGCACCAGCGTGTTGGCGGTGCAGCGAGTGCCGTGGGAAGACACCGGCAAATACGGCATTGTCGAAGTCGAGCCCATTGGTGCGGGCCTGTCGGAAATTCGCCGTATCGTGGAAAAACCCGACCCGGGTGAAGCTCCGTCCAATCTTGCCGTGGTTGGACGCTATATCCTTACCCCGCGTGTTTTCCGATTGCTGGACAAGGTGCAGCCCGGTGCCGGCAACGAGATACAGTTGACCGATGCCATCGCCGCGCTGATCGACGAGCAAACCGTGCTGGCCTACGAATTCTCCGGCACGCGTTATGATTGCGGCAGCAAGTTCGGTTATCTCAAGGCCAATGTTGAAATGGCCTTGCAGCACCCCGAAGTTGGTGCTGAGTTTCGCGCTTACTTGCAAAGCCTGACGGCATCCTGGGAAGACTCGGAATCGGCCTGATCGGCAGTACCGCAAGCCGCTTGTCCGCAACCGGAAAAAAGCAGTCGGGTTTGTTATAGTCTGCGCACCGGAGCGCGGCGGATATGCGCTTGCCAGACTGCCACTACCGCCGAGGACTCCTTATGCACGACAGATCACAGTCAGGTGATAGCCATGAAGAGTGAACTAAACGAAAAGTTCATTGAAAATTCGCCGCTTTTTGGCGGTAATTCCGCATACTTGGAAGCCTACTATGAGCAGTTTCTGACTGATCCGGAATCGATTGAACCCGGCTGGCGTGATTATTTCAAAAACATGAATGGCGACGGCCATGCTGATGTGGCACATGGGCCGATTCGCGATTCCTTTGTGGACACCAGTGCCTCCGCAGGGCAGGGCGCGCGTGCCGACAGCGGCATGTCCTCGCAGGCCGCACAGAAACAGGCTGGCGTACTGCGCCTGATCAACTATTACCGCATGCGCGGCCATCAGGTGGCGGATCTGGACCCGCTCGGCCTGTACGAGCCCAGGCCCGTGCCCGACCTCGACCCGGCCTTTCACGGCCTGGGCGAAGCGGACATGGACAAGGTGTTCAATACCGGCTCGCTGTTTACGGCCAGGGAAGAGTTGCCGCTGCGGGATATCATCGATATCTGCAAGCGCGTTTATACCGGCACCATCGGCGCCGAGTACATGTATATTACCGACACCCGCGAAAAGCGCTGGATCCAGCGTCGCCTGGAAGGCAACGTCGACCAGGCACGCACGACTCCGGCACGGCAAAAGGCCATCCTGCGCCAGCTCACCGCGGCCGAGGGCATCGAGCGCTACCTGCATACCAAGTACGTCGGCCAGAAACGCTTTTCGCTGGAAGGTGCCGACAGCCTGATTCCTTCACTGCATGCCGTCGTGCGCTCGGCAGTGCTGCACGACTTCGAGGAAGTTGTCATCGGCATGGCACACCGCGGTCGTCTCAACGTGCTGGTGAACATTCTCGGCAAGTCGCCGCAGGAGCTGTTTGAGGAATTCGAAGGTGATTACGAGCCGGATGACGAAGACCTGTCCGGCGACGTCAAATACCACCTCGGCTTTTCCTCCGATGTTGAAGTCAAGAACCGGCACTTGCATCTGGTGCTGGCCTTCAACCCATCCCACTTGGAGGCTGTCAACCCAGTGGTGCACGGTTCAGTCAAGGCACGCCAGGAGCGCCGCGGCGAGGAAGGCGTCAACGCCGTGCTGCCGCTGCTCATCCATGGCGATGCCTCGTTCTCCGGTCAGGGCATTGTCATGGAAACCCTGCAGCTGTCGCAGGCGGCGGGCTATGCTACCGGCGGCACCGTGCATCTGGTGGTCAACAACCAGCTCGGCTTCACCATGCAGGATCCGATCAGTGTCGAACGCGGCACGTTTGCCCGCACCTCGCAGTACTGCACCGACTTGGCCAAAATGCTGGAATCGCCGGTATTCCATGTCAATGCCGACGACCCCGATGCGGTCGCGTTTGTCACCCAGCTGGCGCTGGATTATCGCGTCACCTTTGGCAAGGACGTGTTCATCGACATGGTCTGCTATCGCCGGCACGGGCATAATGAAGCCGACGAGCCGGCCGTCACCCAGCCGTTGATGTACGAGCGCATTCGCAGCATGCCGAGCACCCGCAAGCGCTACGCGGACCAACTGGAGGCTCTGGGTGTGATCGAGGAGGGCGAGGCCGACCAGCTGGTCGAGACCTATCGCGACGGCCTCGATGCAGGCAAGAACATTTCCATGACCACGATGGGCATGGTCGGCAACGAATACACCGTCGATTGGGAACATTACCTGGAACACGAGTGGAGTGACCTGGTCGACACCACCGTGGCAGCCGACAAGCTGCGCCAGCTTTCCGAGCAGTTGCAGACGCTGCCGGACGGCTTCGAAGTGCACAAGCGGGTCGCCCGCATCCTCAAGGATCGCAGCCAAATGGTTGCCGGCGCCAAACCCATTGATTGGGGCTTTGCCGAGCACATGGCTTATGCCAGCCTGCTCGATGAAGGCCATGGCGTGCGTCTGGCTGGTCAGGACAGTGGCCGTGGCACGTTCTTCCATCGTCATGCGATCCTGTACAACCAGCATAATGGCGAGCGGCACATCCCGTTGGCGCAGGTGGCCAATGGCAAGGCGCGCTTCACGGTGCTGGATACGTTGCTGTCTGAGGCCGGCGTGCTCGGCTATGAATACGGCTACGCCACCGCCGACCCGGAAGTGATGACGATCTGGGAGGCGCAATTCGGCGACTTCGTCAACGGCGCCCAGGTCATTATCGACCAGTTCATTTCCAGTGGTCAGGCGAAGTGGGGGCGCATGTGCGGCCTGGTGATGTTCCTGCCGCACGGCTACGAGGGCCAAGGCCCAGAGCACTCTTCGGCACGGCTGGAACGCTTCCTGCAATTATGTGCCCAGAACAACATGTTCGTGTGCGTGCCGTCCACGCCGGCGCAGTGGTTCCACATGCTGCGCCAGCAAATGCTGCGCAACCTGCGCATGCCCTTGATTGTGCTGACACCAAAGAGCCTGTTGCGCCATCCGCTGTCGGTATCTTCGCTGGAAGACTTCACTGAAGGTGTCTTCCAGCGGCTGATCGACGAGCCGGAGTCCACAGATGGCGATGCGATCACGCGCGTTGTGTTCTGCAGCGGCAAAGTGTATTTCGATCTGTATCAGGCACGCGAGGAACGCGAGCTGGAGCATGTTGCATTGGTGCGCATCGAACAGCTGTATCCGTTTCCTGCGGATGAATACGCCGCCGCCATTGCCCGCTACCCCAATGCCGGCGAAGTCGTCTGGTGTCAGGAAGAGCCGGAAAACCAGGGCGCCTGGTATCAGATCAAGCATCGCCTGCAGGCCCCGCTCACGCGCGAGCATACGATGCTGTACGCGACCCGCCCGGGTGCGGCCAGTACCGCGGCCGGTTATCACCAACTGCATGTCAAGCAGCAGGAAGCGCTGGTTGACACAGCCCTTGCCGGTGGCAGCGAATTGCATGAGACAAACTCGTCTGCCGCGCGCAAATCCAGTAACAAGCGAGCCTCCTGAGCCCTGTACTGCCGCCGGCTCCGGCCGGCGGCGGGTTCATGCTCGCAATCGATATTCATTCAAGGTTCTACAACCAACGCGCTTAATCAGGAACGACGAATATGGCAACAGAAATAAAGGTACCCGAGCTGCCGGAATCGGTTAGTGAAGCCACGGTGGGGGAATGGCAGAAAGAAAAGGGGGAGGCCGTCAAGCGTGACGAAAACATTGTCGACCTGGAAACTGACAAGGTCGTGCTCGAGGTGCCGGCGATTGCCGACGGCGTGTTAACGGAAATCAAGGTGGAAGCTGGCGATACCGTCCAGGCTGGTGATGTGCTGGCACTGTTGGACGAAGGTGCCAGCGCGGATGAGGACAAAAGCAGCGACACTGCTGCAGCCGCCGAAGGCGATCAGGCTCAGGATAAGGCGCAGCAGGAGGCGGCGGAAGACACTGCAGAGGCAGAGCAGGAAGCGCCGGCCGCCAGTCCCGCAGCGCGCAAGCTGATGGAGGAAAACAACCTGGCCGCGTCCGCTGTGAAGGGCACGGGCAAGGACAATCGCATCACCAAGGCAGATGTGCTTGCACATCTCGAGCAACGCGAGACACAAACCAGTTCCGAGCCTGCTGCCGCCGAGCCTGCCAGCGCCGCGGTTGAGGGCGAAGAGTTTGAGCAGGTCGAGCGCAAGGCGCTGGCCGGCGCGCCGCAGGAACGCCTGGAACAACGGGTGCCGATGACGCGCATTCGTGCGCGCATTGCAGAGCGCCTGCTGGAGGCATCGCAGAACACGGCCATGCTGACCACGTTCAACGAACTGGACATGCAGGAAATCATGGATGCCCGAGCACGCTACAAGGAACAGTTCGAAAAAACGCACAATGTGCGCCTTGGTTTCATGTCGTTTTTCGTCAAGGCTGCCGTCGAGGCGCTGAAGCGCTTCCCCATTGTCAACGCCACCATCGACAAGGAAGACATTGTCTACCATGGCTACTACGACATTGGTCTGGCGGTGTCTTCGCCGCGCGGCCTGCTGGTGCCGGTGCTGCGCGATGCCGACCAGCTGTCGTACGCGGAAGTTGAAGCGAAGGTGCGCGATTTCGGTGAACGCGCACAGGAGGGCAAGATCACCCTGGACGAACTCACTGGTGGCACCTTTACGATCACCAATGGCGGTGTGTTCGGCTCCCTGTTGTCGACGCCGATCCTGAATCCGCCACAGGCGGCCATTCTCGGCATGCATGCCATCAACGAGCGCCCGGTCGTGGTCGATGGCGAGATCACGGTGCGGCCGATGATGATGCTGGCCCTGTCCTACGATCACCGTTTGGTCGATGGGCGTGATGCGGTGCTGTTCCTGCGTACGATCAAGGAATTGCTGGAGGATCCCTCGCGCCTGCTGCTGCAAATCTAGTCGTGCCCATCCGCAGCCGTGCGCTGCCACGGCTGCCCGGCTTTCGTTTTCTGTCAGGAAATCATCATGAGCAAGGAATTTGATGTCGTCGTGATCGGGGCCGGTCCGGCCGGTTATGTCGCCGCCATTCGCGCGGCCCAGCTGGGCATGAGCACGGCCTGCATCGACAAGTGGCTGAATCCAGGGGACAAGCCCTCGCTCGGCGGCACCTGCCTCAACGCGGGCTGCATCCCATCCAAGGCCCTGCTGGAATCCAGCGAACTGTATGAAAAGGCCAACAAGCAGTTCGACAAGCACGGCATCAAGCTCGGCAGCGTCGAACTGGATCTGGCGCAAATGCAAAAGCGCAAGACCGGTATCGTCAGCACGCTGACCGGCGGCATCAAGGCGCTGTTCAAGGCCAACGGCGTTACGCCGCTGATGGGCAGTGGCCAAGTGGTCGACTCCGGCGAAGTCCTGTTCACCGGCCACGATGGTGAAGAGGAAACGCTCAAGGCTGAAAACATCATCATTGCCAGCGGTTCCGCCCCGGTGGAGCTTGGCATTGCGCCATTTGATGGCGATCGTATCGTTGATTCGTGGGGCGCGCTGGAGTTCGACGCCGTACCCGAGCGGCTCGGTGTCATCGGCGCCGGCATCATCGGCGTCGAGCTGGGCAGCGTGTGGTCGCGACTCGGCAGCGACGTCATGTTGTTGGAGGCGGTTGACGAGTTCATGCCGGCGACTGATCGCCAGGTGGCCACCGAGGCAACCAAGGCCTTCAAGAAACAGGGCCTCGATATCAAGCTTGGCGCGCGCGTTACCGGTGCCGAAGCAGGCAAGAATGAGGTCAAGGTTTCTTACGAACTTGGCGGCGAAGAGCATGAGGCGACTTTCGACAAGCTTATCGTCGCCGTTGGCCGGCGTCCCTATACGGATGGCCTGTGCGCGAAAAGCGCCCAAGTCAGTCTCGACGACAAGGGCTATGTTGCCGTTGACGAGCAGTACCGCACCAGCCTGCCCGGAGTCTACGCGGTGGGCGATGTCATCGGCGGCGCCATGCTGGCGCACAAGGGCATGGGAGAGGGTGTAGCGGTGGCGGAAATCCTGGCGGGTGAGAAACCGCAGGTCAATTACGACACGATCCCCTCGATTGTGTACACGGCACCCGAGATGGCCTGGGTTGGACGCACCGAAGCCGATGCCAAGGCCGCCGACATCGATTATCGCGTGGGCCAGATTCCGTTTGCATCCAATGGCCGCGCCAAGGCACTGGGCGACGACACCGGCTTCGTCAAGATGATCGCCCGCGCTGATACTGACGAGATCATCGGCGTGCACATGGTCGGGCCCTATGTTTCCGAACTGGTGCAGGAACTCGTCGTGGCAATGGAATACAAGGCCAGCAGCGAAGACCTGGCCCGCATTGTGCACGGTCATCCGACGCTGTCCGAAACCGTGCATGAGACGGCGTTGGCGGTAGCGCAGCGGCCAATTCACTTTCCACCCAGGCGCAAACGTGGCAAGCGCTGAGCGGCGACTACCTGGATGCATTCTTTAGAGCCTTTTCGTGTTTCTCGGTTCACACATTGCTGTCTAAAATGTGCTCAGGCAAGGCGCGAGGAGTGAAGTTTGGTCATTCCAAATGAACGACGAGCAACGCCGCATGAGTGCATTTTAG
>Ga0079226_10001719_pt1 | contig 16821 bp, 20 predicted proteins | sample Poulit2014_FD_76345 | JGI IMG/M metagenome (GOLD analysis project Ga0079226, IMG submission 76345) | Agricultural soil microbial communities from Georgia to study Nitrogen management - Poultry litter 2014 | ecosystem: Environmental > Terrestrial > Soil > Agricultural land | place: USA: Georgia...
AATATAGTGAATTACTTGCTATGATTTACACGGGCCTCAGTCAAACAGAACATTTAAAAGAATGGGAAACTGTTTATGAGCCTTGTTATGAATGGATTATGCAAGTCATTAAGCGCGGTCAAAAAGCAGGAGTCATCCAATCAAAATTACCAGCTGATCAATCAGCCAAACTACTTATTGGTCTCGTTGAGTCTGGCGCTGAACAAGTATTTTTATATGCCCATACGAATGAAAGAGAAATAAATAACCAAAAGCAAGCAGTTAAAAAGTTTCTATTTAATGCTTTACTCATTAAATGACTACCCTCTTTACATTTTCATTCTATCTCGTATAATGACTAAGAGTCAGTTTGTAAAACTTCACGTTAGTGAGGTTTTTTATATAAACAATAATGACTGATAGTCAGTCATTATTAGTAAGGAGAAATATAATGAATAAAGGTTGGATATTTGTTGCTTTAACATCACTGTTTGAACTCGTTTGGATTTATGGTTTCAATGTTGCTAACGTATGGTGGCACTGGATTCCTATTGTTATTTTTATTGTAATTGACTTTAGCTTTTTAACGAAAGCGTGTGAGTATTTACCAACTGGAACTGTGTACGCTGTGTTTGCTGGTGTCGGTACACTCGGTACGGCACTCATGGACGTTTACTTATTTAATGATTCTTTGACTAGTGGGAAAATACTTTTCATCATTATCATCGTAATAGGTGTTCTCGGATTAAATATTGCAGAAACGTTAGAAGAAAAGCGTACTTTAAAGGAAGTGAAATAAGTGGGTTGGATGTTTGTCCTATTAGCTGCTCTCTTTGAGCTCGTCGGTGTTGCCGGATTAACAAAATATAGTCGGTTAAAAAACATTAAAAACTTTCTCATATACTTTGGTGGCTTTCGCTTATCTTTCTTCTTTTTATATGAAGCATTTAATTATTTAGCCGTCAGTACAGCTTATGCCGTCTGGATTGGTATTGGGACAGCAGGTGCAGTTATCATTAATATGATATTTTTTGGTGAATCAAAAAGTATCGGTAAACTCGTTAGTGTTTTATTAATTGTCATTGGCGTTATTGGGCTCAAGCATCTTTCTTAAACGACATGTAAGGAAGTGTCATGAATCTTTCATAACTATTTGACAACTTCATTAATTAAGTAAAAGGACCTATATTTAAAATCATTTTTACGTTAAAATATTATATGTAAGTAACTAATGGAGGTGCTTTTATTGAGATTAAAAGACAAAGTAGCAATTGTAACTGGTGCTGCTTCAGGAATGGGTAAAGCAATCGCTGAAGCGTACGCAAAGCAAGGTGCAAAAGTTGTCGTATCTGACATGAACATTGAAGGTGCAGAAGAAGTTGCTGAACAAATTAAACGTAATGGCGGCGAAGCTTTCGCTATTGAAACTAACGTAACGAATGATGATCACATTGCAACACTTTTTAAAGAAACAGCAAGTAACTTTGGTCCTGTAAACATTCTCGTCAATAATGCGGGTATCATGGATAACGTTGACCCTGTTGGTGATATTACAGATGAACAGTGGGATAAAGTCTTCGCAGTAAATACGGGATCTGTCATGAAATTAACACGTCAAGCAGTTAATATCTTCTTAGACAATGACGGTGGAACAATTGTTAATAACATCTCTGTTGGTGGCTTATATGGGGCTCGTGCGGGTGCTGCTTATACAGCTTCAAAACATGCAGTCGTCGGCTTAACTAAAAACACGGCATTTATGTACATGAATAAAAACATTCGTTGTAACGGCTTTGCTCCAGGAGGAATTGAAACGAACATTCAGTCATCAATGACAGGCGCTAATGACTTTGGTGTTGAAAGACAAATGTCGGGGATTGGTTCAAATGGACGGATGGGACAGTCAGAGGAAGTTGCACAACTCGCCCTATTCCTTGGTTCAGATGAATCAAGTTATGTGAACGGACAAATCATTTCAATTGATGGTGGCTGGACAGCTTACTAATTTAAATAGTGTAACAACAATATAAACTAGTTTTAAATAAACCGCTTCTGTTTATCATAAAAAAGATAAGCAAAAGCGGTTTTTATGTCTTCTAAAAAATAATCCGAGTAAAATATATTTACTCAGATTACTTTTCTATTTGATGTTAGACCAATTTTATATTTGTAAAACTATACGTTAACTTCTGTTTTGATAATCTCTTCTTTCGGTCCGAATAATTCATAGTTAATTTGCTCTTCCTGAGCACCTAAATCAATCAGTAAGTTTGCTACGTGTGCCATCATTGGTGCTGGGCCTACAATGTAATAAACCATATCTTCTTTATGAATATCTTGCAGAACTTCTTTACTAATAAATCCTTCAAAGTCGTGTCCACTATTTTCTACAACTGATTTATCATATCCGTAAATATATGTTCCATTTTCTAGGGAATCTAGCATTTCTCTGACATCACTATGAAACGCATGCACGTGTTCATTTTGTGCAGCATGTAAAAATGTCACGTCGCGCGATGACTTGTTATGTGCCAGTTCATCTAGCATACTAACCATTGGCGTGATCCCAACACCACCACTTATGAACGTAACTGGTGCATCTTCTTCAACTAACGTAAACAATCCCGCAGGAGCACTCACTTCTATCGTATCACCGACGTTTACTCGCTCATGTAAGTGACATGAAACGACGCCATTCGGTGTAAAATCGGCTTCTTTTTTCACTGAAATACGGAAAAATTCATTATTTGGTCGCGTAGAAAGTGTATAATGACGAATTTGTTTAAAATCAGAACCTTCTGGTGACACACGAACCGTTAAATATTGACCCGCGTCATACGTCGGAAGTGTCGATCCATCGGCAGGCTTTAAATAAAATGATGTAATAACATCACTTTCTTCTACTTTATCAACAACTTTAAAATCTTTAAATCCTCTAAACCCGCCATCTACTTGCTCTGCTTGTTTATACAAGTCTTCTTCCGCATTAATAAATACGTCAGCTAATACGCCGTAAGTTTCCGCCCACGCGGCAATAATATCTTCCGTTGCTGCGTCACCTAATACTTCTTTAATCGCTTCAAGTAAATGCTTCCCAACAATTGGGTAATGCTCGGGTAAAATATTTAGTGCACGGTGCTTATGAGCGACGAGTGAAACATCTTTAATAATACTTTCTAACCGATCAATGTTCACAGCTGCTTGATAAACCATATTCGCTAAAGCTTCTTGCTGCTTACCTCTTGATTGATTCGTTTTATTGAAAATATTTAATAACTCTGGGTTTTCATTAAACATATTTTTATAAAATACTGTCGTAATTTTCGTTCCATGTTCTGCTAAAACTGGTGCTGTTGCTTTAATAATATCCATCGTTTCTTTTGAAAGTGCCATATGTATCTCTCCTTTTAAATTGAAAAATATAACATGTATTTTTAATACATCTTTAGTTTACGAACATATCGTTAATCATTCAATACGAAAAAGGCAATTTACACGAGTTGTCAATAAATGGTCATTTTTTCTTTTAAAATTTGTCAAATTTACTTTTAATCAATGGTATAATATAGATGGTGATAATCATGAGATTAACGCAATATACAGATTATGCATTGCGCGTTTTAATGTATTTATCTGTTAAAGAAGGCAATGATAAAACGACCATTACAGAAGTGACGACTGCATATGGCATATCACGTAATCATTTAACGAAAGTTATTCATCATCTCGGGATACTTGAATTGATTGAAACGACACGTGGACGCGGTGGCGGTTTTACCCTCGCAAAGAAGCCAGAAGATATTTCAATTGGCTACGTCGTTCGTCATATGGAAGAAGATTTCTTCGTTGTCGAATGTTTTAATCGTGACAATAACAACTGTATACTGACACCTGTTTGTAAACTTCCTGCTGTTTTAAATGAGGCTTTACAAGCATTTTTTACTGTGCTCGATAAATATACGATTGCTGATATTACTGCAAAACCAGAAGCATATAAGGAAATATTAGGCTTATAATAGTAATCTATTTAACACAAAAACACTTATGAATGTTTGTTCTACATTCATAAGTGTTTCTTGTTTTTTATATAATTATTCGTTTATCCGAGTGGAGCGATTTTCACATCCGCATCATGCAACGTTTTTCTAATATACTTCACTAATTTAATCGCTTCAATATTGTCTCCGTGAACACAAATAGAATCGGCTTCTAACGGAATTTCTGAGCCATCCTTTGTTATCACTTTTTTATGTTTGACTAAACGAAGAATTTGCTCAACTGCTTGGTCAGCATCAGTGATAACACTGCCTTCCTCTCTTCTATCGACGAGCGTTCCGTCTGCATGATACGCCCGATCAGCGAAAGCTTCACCCGCTGTTTGTAAACCAATATCTTTACCCGCTTGAATAAGTTCTCCACCGACAAGCCCCATCAAAATAATATCTTTATCAACAGCATAGACGCCTTCAGCAACTGCTTGCGCAATCGTTCGGTCAGTTGCACATTTATTATAAAGCGCACCGTGTGGCTTAACGTGTTGCAGCTTTCCTCCGTGAGCCTCGACAAAAGCTTTTACAGCACCTACTTGATAAATAGTATTTGTTTTTGCTTCTTCAAAGCTAATATCCATATACCTGCGACCGAACCCTACTAAATCTGGATAACTCGGATGAGCCCCGATTCGTACATTATTTTCAAGTGCATATTTAACTGTCTGATTAATAACGACTGGGTCTGCTGCATGAAAACCACAAGCGATATTCACTGACGAAACATACTTAATAATTTCTTCGTCATTTCCTAGTTTATAACTTCCAAAACTTTCGCCTAAATCAGCGTTTAAATCAATTGTAACCATGATCTGCCTCCTATTACTATTTCATCATAAGATCAGGCAACCAGAAAACAATGTCTGGGAATAACGTAATTAAAAATGTGACGAGTAAAATAATAATAAATGAAGGTATTGTATAATAAGCAATCCGCATAATATCTTCTTTTACCATCCCGTTAATAACGAATAAGTTAAAACCAACTGGTGGTGTAATTTGCGCAATTTCAATCATTAAGACTAAATAAATACCGAACCACAGTGGCTCAAAGCCTGCAGCAACAATAAGTGGTAACGCTAAGGGTAAACTCATAACAATGAGTGAGAAACCGTCTAACATCATCCCTAAAATAATATACATAATTGAAAGAATAATGATTAATTGAAACCCTGTAATACCCAAATCAGTAATAAACTGTGTTAATTGTGAAGGGATATTTAAATACCCGACTGTGACTGATAAATAAGAAGCCCCGCAAACAATGATCATAATCATCGTACTCGTTTTAACAGATTCTGTTAAAATTTCTTTCATTACCCCAACGTTTAACTGTCTATAAAATAGAGCGATCACAAACGAACCGAATACACCAACAGCTGCTGCTTCTGTAGGAGTCGCGAAGCCCATGTAAATACTACCTAATACGAGAACGATTAAAATAACGATTGGTAGTAATTGTGGCAAGGCTTTAAAACGATCACCCCATGAATAAGACTCCTCTTGATTAGCGACAGACGGATTAATTAACGCTCGAATAATTATGTATCCACTAAACCCTGCAGCTAATAATATTCCTGGAATAATTCCCGCGATGAAAAGTTGTCCAATACTCACTTGAGCAACAATACCGTAAACAATCATCATCATACTCGGAGGAATTAAGAAGCCTAACGTTCCTGCACCAGCTAACGTCCCGATACTAATAGACCGACTATAATTACGCTTTGATAATTCAGGCAACGTAATTTTCCCAACAGTAGCTGTCGTTGCCGCCGACGATCCACTAACAGCAGAGAACAAACTGCTTGCAACGACGTTTACGTGTAGTAATCTCCCAGGGATAAAACTCATCCACGGCGCTAAACCATTGAATAGTCGCGCAGATAAACCACTACGAATTAAAATTTCACCCATTAAGATAAACAATGGTAAAGCAATCATTGTTGGGCTATTAACGTTATTCCAAAACATATTTGATAAAATAGTTAAAGGTGGGTTAGTTGTAAAAAGAATAATACTTAAAATTCCAACGATAAATAAAGAAATCCCAACCCATACAGTCGTTCCTAAAAAGAACACTAATAAAGCCAATAATGAAAATGATATCACTTCTAAACTCATAAACTAACCCCCTTATCTTCCTAATAGTTCAACTGAATCTTCGTCCTCTTCATCGTCATAATCTTTGTTTTTAATTTTCAAGATCGTTTTTAAAAACTCCGACAAAAATTGTAACGTCATTAATAAAGAACCGAACGGTAACATAAATTGTGGTATAGCTAAGTATGTTTTCGTAATTTGCATCGAACGAGTACCTGCTTGAAATGTTCCGTTAAAAAATTTAAACGTCGCATATGTGATAATAGCAAAAATGATAAAACCACATAAAAAAGCATACATATCAATAAAAGCCTTCGATTTACCACCTTTAAATACTTTATTCAAAAAAGTTAATCGAATATGTCCATTTTCTTTTAAAGTATAAGCAATACCAAACATTGTAATAGCAACCATTAAATACCCACTATATTCTTGAGTAATATAAAGCGTGCTACTAAACACTGAGCGAGCGACTATTTCCGCAATGACTAACAGCGTCCCAAGAACCATTGCAATTCCTGATAACATACCAAAAAATGTCGTTGTTTTATCAATCGCTTTTATAACTAATTGCATTCAATCACCATCCATTCATTAACAAAGATAAAAAATAGTAATCGAATATGAAAGTATATTTCGATTACTATTTTTTAATCATGTTATTACCTTCCTACTTCTTCGTTAAACTTCTCAATAATTTCATTCGCTTCTTCAGGTGCTGTTTCTAACCAGTCTGCACGAATGTCTTCCGTTAAATCTGAAAGCTCTTGCTTGAATTCATCACTAACATCTAGAACTTCAATTCCGTTATCGACAGAAATACCAACTTGATCCTCATCTAGTACAACTGCATCTTCCCAAACTTCTGCTTCAATCTCTGCTGCAGCATCCATAATGAGTTGCTGTGTCTCTTCATCTAACTTATTAAATTCATCTAAGTTAACTGAAACAAAACTCGTTGCCATCGTTGCGTTAACCGGCGCGTAGTAATCTAATACTTCCCAGAATTTCGCATCGACTGCTGTTGGTGAAGATGTTAATACAGAGTCAATAACTCCTGTTGATAATGAAGAGTATACTTCACTAAACGGTAACGGGTGTGGCGTACCTTTCCCTGCTTCAACGACTAAAGCACCGTTCTTGTCATACGTTCTCATCTTTAAACCTTGCATATCGTCAACTGATTCCACTGTATCTTGCGTCCAGAAACCAGCGAACGGCCAAGGTGCGATATAAAGAATCTTTTGATTCCACTTCTCTTCTGCAACTTCATCAAAGTATGGTCGTGCAATATCATTTAAAACTTTAGCTTCTTCAAAATCTTGAATTAAGAATGGTAGCGTAACAATTTCAAACAACGGTTCGTCACCTGCTACACCACTCGTTAACATATCTGAAACAGTAACTGAGTTATCTTTAACAGCTGTTAAAAGTTCTGGTCCTTCATATCCTAAAGCACCACCAGCCATTACGTTCATGTTAACTGCTCCATCAGTATCTTCTTCAACTTTAGCTGCTAAATCCATTAATGCCTTTGTCGTGTGGTTATCTTCTGGGTAAACCGCGTTCGCTTCCCATGTCACACTTTCAGTTGCCCCGTCGTCGCCATTGTCAGCGCTATCATTTTCATCCGAATCGCTATCACCACAAGCAACGATTACAACACTAACTAAAATTAATAATAAAAACGTTAGAAATTTATTTTTCACACACATCTCCCCCTCAATTATTATCATTTGTTCCAAAATTAGAAACTAAAGTTTTGAAAAGTTGGATTAATTCTATCATAGTCACTATTACGTGTAAAGGTAATTTTATTTATGCGACAATATGTGAGACATTTTTAAAAATAATGTAAATTTGTTTTAATTTTATTAAAATGACTTATAATAACAATAATAGTTCATTAAACAAAACTATTAAACCGAAATTTGGAACTTTAAAGGAGAAACATTATGAATGATTTGAAACATTTAACCGTATATCCACTCGGAGATCATGCCTTAACTATCCAATTAAGTGAATCAATTGATAACGATATTCACCAATTTATTCTGCAAATGACAGAAACGTTAGAACAGAGTCACTTTATTGGTTTTATAGAAGTTATTCCAAGCTATCATAATTTCACTGTATTTTATGATCCTATTCGTGTGTACAATCATTACCATGAAACAACCCACTTTTCTCCTTTTCATTTCGTTAAAGACTTTTGTTTGAACACTTTAAAAGCAGCAACGAACATTTCATCGACTGAAAAAAATATTATTGATATCCCTGTCATATATGGTGACGAGTACGGGCCTGATTTAGACTACGTAGCTTCATATAATGGTTTAGATCATGAAACAGTTATTCAACTGCATAGTGAAAAATTATATTTAGTTTACATGCTTGGATTCGCCCCAGGTTTTCCTTATTTCGCAAATGTGAACGAAAAAATTGTCACTCCGAGGAAAAAAACACCTCGACAAAATAACCCCGCAGGCTCTGTAGGACTTGCTGGCAATCAAACTGGCATCTACTCCATTGCTTCTCCTGGAGGGTGGCAAGTAATAGGGAATACACCTGTAAAGCTGTTTACACCAACAAAAGAGCACCCGAGTTTATTAAAGCCGGGAGACTATGTTCGATTTAAGCCGATTAATCAAAAAACATATGATTATTATAAAGAGGAGTATCATTATGGGAATTGACGTTTTACAACCGGGGTTTTTTAGTACCGTGCAAGACCTCGGGAGATATAACTTTCAAAAATTTGGCATGATTGTTAGTGGTGTCATGGATAACTTTGCTACACGAATCGCTAATATTCTCGTCGGTAACGATGAAGGTGAAGCTGTTATTGAAACGATGCTTCACGGACTAAAAATAAAAATAAACGAAGACACCGTCATTGCTATTACTGGAAGTAAAACACGACCTCTTTTGAATGGCGCACCGATACCAATGTGGAGACCTGTATACGTACACGCTGGGGACATCATCTCTATGCCGAAGCTAGATAACGGACTTTTCACATATATCGCGTTTAGTGGAGGACTGAATATTCCGGTAAAATTTGGGAGTAAAAGTACGTATTTAAGTGCGAATTTTGGTGGACATGAAGGTAGAACGTTAAAGAAAAACGATTACATTCCATTTGAAAACGAATCAAACGAGAATAGAAAGATTAAAAAATATCTGAAAAATAATGATTATAAAGTTTCGTGGTTCGTCCGCTACCATGATTTCTATGCTCTGACGCATGAAGCGGAATTAAAAGTCATTGAAGGGAAAGAATTCGATTGGTTTACCGAAGAGAGTAAGAACAATTTTTTAAAAGATCCGTTCACACTCTCACCCGAATCTAATCGAATGGGTTTTAAATTAAACGGCCCGAACTTACAAACGAAACAACAACAAGAACTACTTTCAGAAGGAGTAACATATGGAACGATTCAAGTTCCTTCAAGCGGCCAACCGATCGTTCTAATGGCTGATCATCAAACGATTGGCGGCTACCCTAAAATTGGTCAACTAATTTCAGCAAACTTCAGCAAACTTGCCCAGTTACAACCAGGTGCAAAGATTAAATTTACACGTATTTCACTAGAAGAAGCTGAGCGTATGTATATTAAAAAAGAACAAATAATCAATCACATCAAACAGTCTATTTCTTTAAAAATATGACTTCCTATATCCGAGACGTTGAGAAATATTTTCTACTGCTCGGATAAGTTTTTTTGAATAAAGTGCAATATTTTCTTCCCCGTAATTTGCTTCAATTCCTGCTAAACTGAGTGCAGCGACGACTTTCCCCTCATGATTAAATATTGGTGCTGCCATTTCTGCCGTATGGTCATGTAACTCTGAATAACTTAATGTGTAATAATTCTTTCTCCCTCGTTCCAACATCTCAACGATCTGATTTTTATCAGTTATCGTTCCTTTAGCATACTTTTTCAAATGGGCGTTTTCTAAATAATTGCGCGTGAATGATTCTGGTAAAAAAGATAAAATAATTCGCGAACTAGCCCCAGCATATAATGGACTCATTCGTCCGACAGCAGTATATAAACGAACCTTTTGTTTATATTCTAGCTTCTCAATATATATTGACTGCGTATCATCTTGCTTAATTGTTAAATTAACAGCTTCTTCTAACTCATTATGTAACTCCTGCATAATTGGCAACGCAATTTGTCTAATATTTAAACGTGCCGAAACTAAAGAGCCATACTTTAAAAAGATTAACCCTAATCTAAATTTATTGTCTGACCCCTTCTCTAAAAACTCCATCGTTTCTAAAGAACTTAACATCCGATAAACAGAACTTTTAGGCATCCCTGATAAATCGATGATTTCTTGGAAAGTTAACTCTTCTTCTTCTAAAAACAAATCTAATATTTTCATCGAACGAATAACAGTTTTATTAGCGTGACTCATACCCTCATACTCCCCTTCCATCATCAATAGATTGAGCTCTATCGTATCATATGAAAATAAAATGCACTAGAAAGATTTTAACCTAGTGAAGGTTAACATGTTTTCCGTAATGCTTATTATCTATGAATAAACATTTTAAAGACGCTTAGTTAATGTTCTATACTTACTTATTTTCATGAGCAAAAAACCTACCACATATATGGTAGGTTCAGCAACCTTGTAGAAAGAGGGGAAATTTTCTTCCTACAAAAAGATAATACCCACTAACAAAAAATAATAATCATGACTTTTAATTATGCTAAGATTTGTATTTGTTATTATGGGGTTTATTCTGTCTTTAAGAAAATATTCAAAAGGAATAGTTTCTCATGTATAGCCTGGCTGAAGTATATTTTTTCAGACACGCATCAAAGTAGATTGATTGTTTAAAAACAATCGCATTTTTGTTATTGGTTTATTACTGTTATTTTGATACTACGTTTTACGAACAATTCAAGAATGCAACCTCTTAGTAGGTTTTTTTACTCATGAAGCACCTTGAATATGTAACATATACGTTGTAAACTGCAGAAAAGGGGGGAAATGGAGAGTAATAAAATATTTACTTATATTTTAGTAGTCGCAATTTTCACCAACTAATGAAAAATATATATTTGTGCGATATTAAAAGTAACTAACAAAATACGATGCTCCCCTTAGATGAAGAACGTCTTCAGCTGTTAGAGTCTATAAAGATAAAATTTCTTTAGACTTATTTTATTATATCCGTAACCAAATGAAAAATATTGGATTGATCACATCATTAGCATTTTCTATTTACATTTTGACTAACTTAGTTAATTGGAAAGCGCCTGGATTCTTTGATTATTCAATAATTATTATATATTCCGTATGTTTAATATTAGTCGGAATAAACATAACATTAAATATTAAAAGGAGCAGATTGTTAAATGAACGAGAAAAAAACAACTGATTCACAAATAAAGGCTAGTAGAAATTGGGAAAAGAAAAACAGAAAAAAGGCAACCATAGCTAGTTATCGAAGAACAGCACGATCATTTATTAGAAATCATGCAAATGAAGAAGATATTGAAGAACTACGTCAATTGTTACATGAACGTGAGAAATTGATTAAAGAGGGCTAATTTCCCTCTTTAGATTTACCCATGCTCCCAGCCCTATCTAATTAAAAGCTTCTATATCATAGTAATTTGAAAAACAATCAATTGACGTTTATGAGAAGATGCTTGTGTAAAATTTGTGTAAAAACTTTACACATTCAATTTCATTTTTGCGCCAAAAAGCTCAAAATTGGTCACTCGCTGGTCACTTTTAACTTACACTTATTTAATTTCTCAAAGATTTTTAATAAACCCCAATCCAACCCCAATTAGCGGTTTTAAGCCTTTTTATGCCCTTTTAGTTAAAATAAAACAAAAGCGCCAAACCCTATGATACATAAGAGTTTGGCGCTTGTTTTTAAAGAACGACCCCGGCAGGATTCGAACCTGCGACTTACAGCTTAGAAGGCTGTTGCTCTATCCAGCTGAGCTACGAGGCCAAAAGACATAAAAATGGAGCGGGTGAAGGGAATTGAACCCTCGACATCAGCTTGGAAGGCTGAGGTTTTACCACTAAACTACACCCGCACATATAACAGAGTATCATTATTTAATTAATTATTAAGTGCTGACAAAACAATTTGTGTTGCATAATCACTTCGTCTTTGTCATTAATAATTTTTAACGACAAAACCTATTATAAGTAACATAAAATATTTTGTCAACACTTTTTGATATTTTACACGGCGATTTATTAATTTTTAACCGTTCAATGACGCATTAAATGTTAGTTCTTCAACTTTTTCGCCTGTAACTGTATAATAATTAACTAATAAATCTTCGTGTTTTGTCCAACTTAATATCGCATACGTTTTCTTATCATACATGCGTGGCTGCCAGATGCTACCAGGGTTGATAATTAACTCGTTATTCACGACTTCCGTATGAACTGTATGTGTATGTCCGTAACAAACGACGTCAACATTCAATTCAGCCGCTCGTAATGATAATTTATACACGTTTGCTCTTACATCGTGTAAATGTCCGTGAACGATTAAGAACTTTAATCCTTTAATATTTATAACAATTTCTTCCTTAAACGCTCGTTCAAAGTCACAATTTCCTTTAACGATTGTTACTCCCTTAAGCTCTGGCTGTTGTGCCGTCAGTTCAGAATCTCCACAGTGAATCACGTGATCAACATCATGCCTACTTTTAATCATATCGATGTCTGACGTCAGTCCGTGACTGTCGCTCATAATTAATACACTATTCATTCGTAATCACCTCTATTAAAAAGCTTTTAACCAATCGCGTAGCGCATCCATTGTTCGTCTCCGGTGGCTGATGGTATTTTTTTCTTCTGCGCTCATTTCTGCCATCGTTTCGTCATAGCCAATTGGTTTAAAAATCGGATCATAACCAAATCCTTCTGTACCATAACGTTTATCGGTAATATACCCTTCACACGTACCTATTTTGAAAAAAGTTGTTTCTCCTGGGATACTAACTGCTAAAGCTGTAATAAAATGAGCCGTCCGTTTTTCATGTGGGACTTCCTTTAATTCAGCTAACACTTTATCTATATTCGCTTCGTCTGATTTCTCTTCACCAGCATAGCGTGCAGAATGGATGCCAGGCTTGCCGTTTAAAGCGTCAATCACTAATCCTGAATCGTCAGCTACTACAGGTTTATTAAAATAAGCTGAGATAACTTCTGCTTTAATCGCAGCATTTTCTTCAAACGTTTTCCCTGTCTCTTCCACGTCCTCTATTTGCTCGTCTAAATCAAGCAGTGATATGGCTCGAATACCGTATGGTTTAAAGAACGAACGAAATTCATTTGCTTTCCCTGCGTTTTTTGTCGCGATTATAATTTCTTTCATAACTCTTCAACGTCACTTTCTTCATCAGTTACCGCCTCATTATTACTTAACATATCACCGAGCACTTCTTTTTGCTTATCAAACAGTTGCTTCGTTCCTTCAGTTGCTAGAGATAACATACGTTGCAGTTGATCTGGCGAAAATGTAGCTTCTTCACCGTTTCCTTGAATTTCAATATATTCATTATTGTCGTTCATAATAATGTTCATATCTACTTTTGCTGAAAAGTCTTCTTCATAATCTAAATCAAGGACGACTAAATCATTCTCAAGCACCCCGACAGAAATAGCGCTTATGAAATGTTTTATTGGTAATTCATCTATTTTTTCATCATTCTTCAATGTGTTTAAAGCTAACACAAGTGCTACAAAAGCCCCTGTAATGGAAGCGGTACGTGTACCCCCGTCTGCTTGTATGACGTCACAATCAATCCAAATTGTACGTTCTCCTAGCTTTTCTAGATCGACTGCCGCACGTAGTGAACGCCCAATTAATCGTTGAATCTCCATCGTACGTCCGCCGACTTTTCCTCGGGATGATTCTCGGATATTCCTTCTTTCAGTTGCACGTGGAAGCATTGCATATTCTGCTGTAATCCATGCTTTTCCTTGGCCACGTAAAAAAGGTGGCACGCGATCTTCAATAGATGCATTACAAATAACTTTCGTATCACCTATTTCAATTAATACCGATCCTTCTGCGTGTTTAATAAAATTTAAAGTCATCCGAATATCTCTTAATTGATTGATTTCTCTTCCGTCATGCCTTGACATAGACATCCTCCTAAAATAGTTTACAAATGAGCTTCTTATATAAAATTAAAGCCGGGCAAATTCATAATGTATATTTAATCGTCCACTATTATTTTCATCAAATATTTTCTTAGCCATTTCTGTAAATGTTTTTAAATCACCTGTCGTATAAAATTCATGTATCACATGTTGAACGTCTGTATTGAGTAGTTCCATCACATCAAGCAGTGCGCTTGTTTCACGTGCTGTTTCTTCACTTGAAGAGACGATGTTCACATGATCACCAACTACATGTTGAATCACGTCTTTTATCAATGGATAATGTGTACATCCTAAAATTAACGTATCAAATGCATGAAATGGTTGTAAAGGTTCTAGTGCATATTCAGCGACTTCTACCGCTTGATCACCAGAAAAAATCCCCTGCTCAACCATAGGTACGAGTGTCGGGCAAGCGAGTGGATATACGTCTAAATTGGCGTCAATTTGCTGTAACGCTTTTACGTAAGACTTACTTTTTATCGTACCCTCTGTTCCGATCACGGCAATATTTTTGTTTTCTGATGCGTTAATTGCCGCACGTGCTCCAGGATTTATAACACCAATGACAGGTATATCTAACTGTTCTTTTAATTCATCAATTGTAAATGCCGTTGCCGTATTACAGGCAACGACTAATAATTTTATTTCTTTATGTAATAGAAAACGAACCATTTCCCACGTAAACGCGCGCACTTCTTCTTCTGAGCGCGAACCATATGGACAACGTTTCGTATCGCCTAAATAAATCAGTCGTTCATGTGGTAACTGACGCATCAATTCTTGTGCAACTGTTAAACCACCAACGCCTGAATCAATAACTCCAATGGATTGCTTCACAATAATACGCTCCTAATAATCATCTTAACATTATATATTATACACTATTTTTATGAGTTGGGATTTTTAACGATAGAAGATAATAAAATGAGTAGTTTATACGAGGAGTTTTACATGATATACGGGAAAATTGAGGTAATACCTCGATCCGTCACTTGCGTCCGTTAATACACGGTCGTTGTACGTTTCGCCTGTTGCTTGTTCATAGGTGCTTTTTGCTGTGTTGTTAATCGCCTGTGTGCTTGTCTAATTGTATGGAAGAGAAAATAGAAACCTGTATTCTTAATCATGTAGAAATTATCTTGAGTTGAAAAGTATGGCTTATTATTGATTACCCGTCAGCTCTTTGATCAGTACACGTGTAATGATTGATGTAGTGATTTGTGTACTCATATGAAAATGTATACGAAATAGTATCGTTCTTCATTTGACTTGGATTACTTTGGTAACTTGTAATCGGGCTAGCACTCTTCACTAATGACATATTAGGACTATTAATCGTATACTCCTTATTTCGTGTTGCATAGTGTGTGCCCGCAATGCTAGCTGAGTTATCTAGCTTCATCCGGCTGGCTGACGAAGTGTTAGCTTTGTTGAGCGCCCACTTGAAACTCCCTTTTACTTTTCCTCCAGTAGAACCACTTTCTTCTCCAGGGTGCGTAGGGTCTTGTACGGTAGCCTCAACCCACCCTCTGTAGCGATAATAAGTCGTATCCTTCACAGCCGTCCCGGCCCAATGACCTATATAATCTCGCTTTTGTGTATAAACCTCCTGAGCGTTGGCTTCACTACATGGTAAATTCCGGTCAGCTTTATAAGGCTCTCCAGTATCTTTAATCAAAGTATAGGCTCCAGCTCCCTCCACTCGTGGTATTGTTCCTCCTGGTCCTGTCCCAACATACCCGTCAGCATCACTATATGGTTGATTTTTTTTCTATTACTACCCATTCCTGGACCATACTTTCTCCAGTTATAACTTGAGCTCCCAACTGAAACTTGCATACATATATAGTCTTGCTCTGACCACCCTGACAAATTCAATGTGACAGGTTTTGTTAATCTGTCTCCACCTGCCTTATATCTTTCCAGTGTTCCTTTGTACTTTCCATCGTTATAATTAGGAGATGTTTGATTATCTACAAACTTTCTATCTCTGACTGTCTCTGCATCCACTGTTACACCAAGAAACACAAAAAAAGCAACTGCACTTAAACATATAGCAATTACTATATTTCGAACCATGTTCTTTCACCTCTATCTCTTTGCATTAAGGTGAGCTCCTGTTCTCAGGAGTTCACCTTTTAATATCATTGTACTTACTTAACACTGAAACTCATACTTACTACCTCTTGCCCAACACCATTCTCTCTCTTATCAAACTCCATTGTAATCCCCTTAAAACTGACAGACTCACCTGTCTCTATTAACTCACCTAATGCTCCTTCATACTCTTCACGTGTCATTTCAACACCTGACATAATCAAATTCATTCCTACACGATATAATCCATCATAATTATGTTCACCATTAACAAAATTTGTGACTCCTATATTTGTATGGTATGGAACACTTGAGGCGCCAGTATAGTGAGAGAACAATGTTTCAAATCTATCACTCCCCATTCCAAATTCATCTTCCCATGAGGGTTCCACCGGATTTCCTGTGTCTTTAGAGATGTACTTTG
>Ga0079226_10001720_pt1 | contig 16820 bp, 16 predicted proteins | sample Poulit2014_FD_76345 | JGI IMG/M metagenome (GOLD analysis project Ga0079226, IMG submission 76345) | Agricultural soil microbial communities from Georgia to study Nitrogen management - Poultry litter 2014 | ecosystem: Environmental > Terrestrial > Soil > Agricultural land | place: USA: Georgia...
CAACTAAGCACCACGTAAAAATAAACAGGCCAAATAGCCATGTTTTTTCAAACCGTTTAAGTGCGTGCATAAAAATCCCCTTGTGAAGACAAAGCCAGTGATAAGTGAGCCCATTAAACGCACCTTTGGCTGAGTTTGCATCAACAATATGATTGTCGCAGCGAATAAAGCGAGGGGAAAATGACAACACCTCACGCAAGGTAAGTTTGCGTGAGGTGTTGTTGGAGGTTATGTAGAGAATTAAATAAAGAGTGCGCTAGTGATCAGCACTAATACAAAGCCGAGTGTGTATGCAACAAATAAATAACCGAAATAGCGCAAGTAAGTTACAAAGGTGAGTTCGGGAATCTTGCTCATGGCCACAACGCCCGCAGCGGAACCGATGGCTAGCATAGAACCGCCTGCACCTACCGCATAGGTCAACATTAACCACTCGCCTTCAGACATATTAATACCCGATTTGAGCAGTGCTGCAGTGAGTGGCACGTTATCAATGAGGGCAGAGAAGAGGCCGACGGTGTAGTTAGCTGCTGCCACAGGCAGTTGCGTATATAGCGTTAAGAACTTAGAAAGTACGCTGAGCTCTTCTAAAATGCCCACAATTAACAGCACACCGAGGAAGAAGATTAGCGTATCAAACTCAATCTTACGGATGTAATCGAGTACGGGTTCTTCTTTATTGATGTAGTGCACAGCCATAAACATCACTGATAAACCGAATAAGAATGACAGTACTGGCGGAATACCAAAGGCGATGTTGCCGAGAATGGTGCCAAGGATAGTGGCAGCGAATAGCCCCGTGGTGACTTTATCCCCGAAAGAGACGTCGATGTGTTGTTTTTCTAATACGATAGTGCCTTTAAACGAGGCTGATAATAGTAGCGCTAGCAGCATCACTGCAGTAAAGGCAGGCAAAATCAGTAAGAGCAAATCGGGAATGGTGACTTTGCCAGCCAAGAAAATCATCAGTGTGGTGACATCGCCGGTAATGAGTGCCGCACCGCCAGAGTTCACTGCAAACACGACGAGTACCACATAGCGCAATAATTTTTCAGTGTCGAGGTTTAAGCTCAGTAATACTGCCAAACAGACCAAGGTAGCAGTGATGTTATCGGCAACGGAAGAGAATAAAAAGGCGAACAATCCTGTTAGCAACATGAGTTTTCGTTCGGACATGTTGGCCGGCATGATGCGATACACAATCGCGTTAATCACCCCTTTGCTTGAAATGTAGGCAACGAAAGTCATGGCAGCCATTAAGAAGAGCCAGAGGCCTGCGATTTCTAGTAAGTTAACGTTCAATGCTTGGTGCAGCCGTTCGGGGGTAACGCCTGCTGGGGGGGCTATAAAATAAAGCACCCATGCGAGGGTGCCAAAAAACAATGTGGCTTTGGCTTTATCAACACCAGTGAAATCTTCAGCCACAATGGAAATAAAACCAAGGAGAGCAAGGATAAGGAGAACAATAGTCATAAGGTTACTGCCGATCAGATTAATGACGAAAAAACAAACAAAAACGGACCGAGTGTAACCAACCTTTATTGAAAAATCTGATTGTTTTTATAGATGGCTTGTAAGTATTCCGCGATGAGTTGGTTTGACCACGAACTTGCGCGCCACCCTTCATAAAATGCGCAATGGCTACCGCGCTTGGTGCGCACTAATAAGGTTTTATTCATTTGCAGCACAGTGTCTTGGTGTTCAACCACGTTTTGCACCACGCACACGGGGTCATCATCGGCATTTATCACTAGCAAGGGCACTTTGATATCTGCCATAACAGGCGCAGGGTTGCAGTGCTCAAGGTAGGCTTGTGGGCTCGTGTAACCTGCAAATTCATGCATAAAAGATTGCAGCTCGGCCATATCTTTGGCTTGGCAAGCGGCCTGAAAACTGGGCAATTGAGCGAAGTATTGGGTATGAGGGGCGATAAATTCACGGATTAAATCACGAGTGATTTTACGGCTATAAAAAGGGTGTAGGCGCTCAAAGGCCACTTCAATATCGTAAGCGGGGCAGTAGGCAATGCCGGCGGCTAGTAGGGCGTTGTCTTGCTCTTCACCCAAATAGCGCACCAACAAGCCGGAGCCCGCAGAAGAGCCCACGCCGTATAAGGGGGAGTTGGGATAGCGCGCTTTAATATGGGCGAGTTGTTCACGCAAATCCGCCATTTGCCCCATGGTGTTGTAGTTGGCGGCGGTGAAGGGCAGGGTGTCGTGGCCGCGGCGCAGGCACAGCACCAAACGCCAGCCGGTGAGTTCGTGTAAATCTTTCATTAACGCCGCCATGCTTTGGCGGCTGCCGCCAATAGTGTGCAGTATGACTAAGGTAGGGGCATGTGGTGCTTGTTCAGTATCAAGCCAATCCAATGCGGTGGTGCCACCATCGGCCATGGTGAGCAGTTCACGTTGCATAGGGAGTTCGCGTTTGAATAGGGCGTTGCTCAGTACTAACCATACTAATTGCGTGTGGGTGTTATAGGCCCAAGGCGTGGGGGCATAGTGCTGAGCAAGCCGAGGGATTTGCTGTGTAATATGATGGGTAAAGGCGTTGGGTTGGCAAATTAATTGTGGTTTATGTACGGCTTGTGTGCGGTAGTGCCAGCCCCAGATTCCCAGTATTACTAAAACAAAAAGCCCAAATGCCATGCGATTCGCCTTGTTGTGCCAAAAGGTTAGCTTACCAGAGCTTGGCTATTTGCTAAAACTCGCGCAATGTCCACCGCTAGGCGCCTGGCCCGAGCCAATGGCAATAATGGGGGGTTCTAGCCGCAGGTTAATGGGAGCAGAGGTGTACCAATCCCAAGCAAAGAAAGCAGCGAGCGCCAGCCAAAAAATCCAAACACGTAGGGTGAGTTTGTGGGTCATGGTGCCCCCTTAGTAGTTAAAGTATCTGCGAATACGCAAGCCAAAAAAGGAACCCACAAAAGCGAGCGCCACCCAAATCCAGCCGTGCAGGCTGCCTGTGGAAATACCGCTCACCATGGCGCCCACATTACAACCAAAGGCCAGGCGCGAGCTATAACCTAAAATAAAGCCGGCAATAATACCCACAGCCCATTGCTTGGCGTTGAGCGTTTGCTCAGGGCGTTTGCGGCCAGTAAACACTAACAAAGCTCCCGCTAAAATACCGAGGTTAGTTATGGTGGTGAGATCTAACAATACGGATTGGTTGAGGTTGGCAGCATGTGTGGCTTGGCTCCAAAACGCATTGTGGCTTGGATCAAACAATTGCAAGGAATGTGCCGCTTTAGCGCCCCATAATCCGAAGCCATACACTATGCCCCAAGGTTGGCCAGCGATAACGAGGTTAAGTACAGCAAGTAAAGCGAGTAACACAGCACCTATCATCAAGGTACGGTTGAATACAGCGCCTTGGTGATAACCTTTGCTCCACCAAAGTACCGCTGCCGCAAGTGCCCCTAGCCCTAAAAAGGTGTTTAGCAGAGCTTGGCTAAGGCTAGCATGATGGAGCAGGCTAACAGGCTCCATAGTGCCTAAATCTAACCACCATCCCAAGTGTGCTGATCCCAAAAAACTGCCCAATGCAAACATGGGTAAGATGGCCATATTTAATGGAATACCCAAGCCAGCCTTGTATAAGGTGCCAGAGCCGCAGCCATCTGCCAGTTGCATGGCTGCGCCAAACACGAGCGCACCCACTAATAAGCTGATGCTCGGTGGCCCAAGGGCGGCGCTGAGCTCGCCGGGGTAAGCGGCCAATAAGGGCAAGCTAATAGCTGCGGCAATAGCCAGTAATAGTAATTGTGCCAATATGCCGCTTGGGTCACGTTGTTCAATAAAGTTGCGCCAACCCGTAGTAAAGCCGAAGCGCATACCGGCTAATACCAGACCAAAACCAATGCCCACCAAAAACAATAGGCTTTGGCGAATAGAAACCGACCAAAATAAAAAGAGGGTAAAGGCAACAAGCCCCACTAATAAGCCGCTACGTTGTTTTAACATTTAATTTACCAGTGCTTTGAATTTAGCCTTGATTTGTTCTAAACGGCTGGGTGTGTTTTCCATGGGTAAGGCTTCTGGGCTTTGTGTCCATTCCGCGAGTGAGGCGGGGTACAGGCGTACGTTATCAAGCTCGGCAAGTTCAGAAAGCACAAACCAATTGGTGGCAGCCCAGTGGCCTGTATTGCAAAAAGACAGGGTTTCGGGGGCTTGGTCTAGCCCCTGTTGTGCCACCAATCGTTTGATTTCTACCGCGGAACGCACACGGGTTTGGCCGGGAATAAACCATTGTTGAAAAGGCACGTTTTGTGCGCCAGCAATGGTGCCCGCCGTGCTAGCGGTAGGGGCTTTAGCGTTGCCTTCATAAAAAGCGGGCGGGCGCGCATCAAACAACTGAAAGTGATGTTGAGACTGTTGCAGCTTATGCAGTAATTCATCTTTTTGAATAGCAAGCTTGGGCTGTAATTCTACCCGTGTGGTGCTTGGCGCCAGTGTTGTGGCGTGTTCTGCCACGGAGTGCGAGGCTTGTTGCTCCCAATAACGGTAGCCGCCATTGAGCACACTAATGTGTGCAAAGCCAAGGTATTTTAAGGTCCAGTAAACACGGGCGGCAGCACCAAAGTCTGTTTCGTCTGCACCGCTGGAATACACCACTAGATGCTGTTCGGGGGTGAGCCCTAGTTCTTGGATAAGTGCTTCAAACTCGTCAGAGCTTGCTAGCTGGCCAGGGTTTTTGGCAGGGCCGCGCCAACGTGCATAGGGGGCTGAAATAGCACCAGGGATATGGCCTTGGGTATAGGCGTCTGTGTCGCGGATATCAATGGGTTGTGTTTGCTCATTATCGAGTAGGCTAAGCAGCTCCGGGGCTTCCACTAAGGGGGTCTGAGCAAGCAGAGGTAAGGGTAAAACGACGAAAAAGAAAGTTAAGAATAATGGTGTGATAAAACGCATAAGCCCTCCAAAAAAGCATGTGCATTTTAGCGCGCTTAATTTGGAGGGCTAATAACGAATAAGAATAAGCTTAGTTGGCTTTTCTTATGTGTGGTGGAGCTTATTGTGCCCACTTACCGAGCCATTTTTTCTTGGCTTTGCTTACTAAATGACGGGCATCGTGATCCCAAGGGTGGAAGCTCGGGCGATAGTAGCGCAAATAAGCCGGTATTAGTTTGCGGAATACGCCCGGTTTGCCCCACATATAATTAGCAGCGTTAGCCCAAGATTTAATGTTGAAGAGCTGGCCGTCTGCCTTCATCAGCTGCGCCAAATGAATGGTGGAGAATAGGGGGAACATAACGCTCACCATGGCCATTTCTGAAATGCGCACAAACTCGCTGCCACCGATGGCTTTATACACATCAAAGGCCACTGCTTTGTGTTCGGATTCTTCAATGGCGTGCCAAGCCCATACAGGGGCCATGCGTGGGTCCATGGTTTCGAGGGCGTCGTCGTATTTCAGTAAGAACTCTTCGGCCATGAGGGCGGTGAAGTGTTCCACAGCTACCGTGTGGGCAAGCTGGCGCTCAGGGCTGAAACGTTTGCGCATCCAATCCATAAACCACTGCACTTCGCGATCAAGGCGGTGCACATCAATGCCGCGCTCTTGTAAGAAGTTGTTGAGATCTTCGTGCTCGCGAGAGTGGTGTGCCTCTTGGCCAATAAAACCGCGAATGGCTTTTTGTAGCTGTGGGTCTTTAATCTGTTTTTGGTAGTGGCGCACAGAATCAATAAAGAAACGTTCACCCGCAGGGAAGCTGGCTGATAGTGCCGCTAGCAATAAGGTTTTTGCAGGATCGTTATCCCACCAATAACGCGGAATATCTTTGGCATCGGCAAATTCAAACTCAGGTTGGCGCACCTTAGGCACCATACCTTTGCCGCTGTTTTGTTCGCTCACGAGAGAAAGTGTGGCGCTCATGTGAACCTCCTAAGGTTGGTGAATAAAAAACCATCAAGTCACATAGTAGGCATAGCCAGCAGGTGGCGCTTGACTGAAGATGCCACCTCGTTTGCTTTGGAAACTATTGCCATTGCTTAGCAGCCTTAAATAATACGCTAGGGCTCATGGGTGATGAGGGAAACATCATCAATTTGCAACCAAGTATCTATCCCTTTTTTTGCCACCACATTGGCATACACTTCGAGTGTGGTGTGTTCATTGGTGTCGAACTCAAGCACAAGCTTGGTGTAGTCAGTATGAGGAGATAAGAGCTGGCGCTTTACATTGGTCCCGTTAAGTTCGCGTGCTCCAATGTAACCGTTGCTGAAATTATCTGATGTGCGTACCCAAGCGCTAAGTTGGTAAGTGTGATGGGGGAGTACGTTAACAGTTTGCCGAATTTCATTGCGACCCAAAGTGCCCGTGGCATAACCATTGTTTTCTCCTTGAAAGGCAAAGCCCAGGCCTTCATCTTTGCCGCAAGTGTTGGTGCATTGCCAAGGCCCCATGTGAGGCATTTCAAAGTTGCCATCTGTAATAGCATCTTTACCAACCACAGCGCGGGCCTGGCGAATGGGAGCGGGGGGTAAAGCGCCAAAGGCGTTGAGAATATGGGGCAGTTCTTGTTGTAGGCTGCGCTTCCAGTAAGTGCCAGTATGCATGCCATCGCCATACCCATGATCTTGGTAGGGGATGCCCAGTGCGGCCAGTTCACGCTGCATATTAAGGTTCATTTGGTGCACTTCTTGCTCTTGTATCCACCCCATAGGATTTGATAAACGGTTGGGCAGATCGGGGAGTAATAATTGCGTGTTACTTAAGATGTCTTGTACGCCTTCGGTGAGCCATTTCATTGGGTCGGGCACTAGTGCTTGAGCCTCATCAATCGGCGTGAAATCAAGCTCGCCTGCGTTACCATTGCCGTAATAAAAAGCGAGGTGAATGTCATCGCGCCATGGTAAGAGATTGCTCACATTCATGGTGGGGTTATGGGCTTGTCGTGCCTGTATGTCTGCGCCGTAGGGGCCGAAAATGGTGTAGGGCAAACGGCCTTCGATTAAGGGGGAGACGCCTACCCATTGCGAGATAAGTGTGTCTGTCGTATCCACCGCGCCAGAAAAAGCGGCGCCCGCGATAAACAGTTCTGGGTAGCGGGTGATATAGCTCATGGCGCCATAGCCGCCCATGGAAAGCCCTGCAATAGCTCGCCCGTTGCGTTGGTTGCGGGTGCTTAAATTGTCGTCCACCCAAGGAATAAGCTGCTCAATAATATAGCTTTCCCATTTGGGTGGGCCATTGGGAATGGGGTTTAGAGCATCAAGAAAAACCTTGAAATCCATGTCTCTAGAACCGTTAATGAACCGATTAACGTTTTGTTCTAGGATGCCTTCGGCAAGCCAATCCCCGTTGGGGCTTGGGAACTTAGCATCGGCGAACCAGCTGCCTTTACCACCATCAATTTGCACCAAAATAATGGGTACATTGGCAGTGGTCTGCTCAGCGCCCAACCAACTCCAATCTTCGTGGGTGCCACCGCCGCCATGCAATAGGTACAGCACGGGGTATTCACAGTGTTTACTGTAGTTGGCGGGTAAAACGAGGCGTGCGGTAGCGGCACGGGTGAGGTTGTCTGAGGTAAACGTCACATCTAAGGTGCGCTGGTTCTGTATTGTGGTGCTTTGAATGGTTAGCCCATGAGCTTCTGTAGGAGTAACGAGCTCAGTGGGAATAACGGTGGTATTGGTTTGCCAACGTGTGAATACATCAGCAGCGCAGGCGGAGAGGGTGGTTTCCTCTGTGGGTGCTGGAATATTGCCTGAAGGAGGTGGCTCCTCCTCATCCACGGGGTCTTGCTCTTCTTCTGTTGGTGCGTTTTCCTTAGGATCGGTGCTCGGTTTCGTTTCGTTCGTGCCGGTATCTGTGGCGGTTGCCTCGGCTGTAGTGGGAGACGAGGAGCTACCTCCGCAGGCCATTGCAGACATTAACCATAACGTTATTAAGCTAATTCGAAACAGCATTTTCATTATTATTCTCCCGCTGCTTTAGACGATGCATAATTTGTAATGGCACCATGGTACGTCTGTTTTTTGCACAGAAGAATACGCTTTTACCACCAAATGTTGGCTCGTGCTAAGTGGTTTAGCGTAGTTTTGGGCTGCAAAGCATTAAGCGGCTTAGGAGGTTGTCAGCAGAGCAAATGAACTCTGTAAAAAATCTGTCATAGTGCTGAGCTTTTATGGACGGAGGAAGAGATGAGCTCGCCTATTGAACAGCTAGCCCAGCAGCAATTGCCTGAGCAAGCACTACACTATTTAACCGTTTTACCTGAAGAACAAAAAAATAGCTTAGCGGCCCAAGTGATAACCACCATGCAAGAAAAAGATGAGCGCGTAGAGCGTGCCCTTAGCCGTGCTTTAGACGTTGTGCCTGCGCCCTTGCGTCGCACAGTTCGCAAAATGCTTTTTTCCTAGGAGAGCGTAATGACAACCATGGATCATGTGGCAGAACAAACAAAACTAGAGCGCTTGTTGCAAGTGGAAGAGGGCAGTTTAGGGTTTATTGCTGAGCAGGATGTGGCAGCTACTCGCTTATTTCGTCAACAATTAAGTGAGTTTTATTACCAGCGGCATCAAGATGCGTTTCATCGTTTGGCGGGGTTGAGTAAATTATTACCCACTTCAGCCAGCGCCAAGCTCGCTATGAATTTGTTAGGCCCCGTGCTAGCGGCAGGTATTGCCTGTGAGCTACCTAAAGATAGAGCGGCAAAACTTGCGGGCCGCTTGCCCACGGATTTTTTGGCAAAGCTGAGTTTGCACCTTGAGCCAAGCCGCGCTGGCGCCATTATCGCCGCAGTGGATGAGAATCATATTGTTGAAGTGGCCAAACACCTCATCAAGCAACAGGAATTCATTACGTTGGCAAGCTTTGTCACTGTGATTGGCGAATCCACCCTCAAGCGCATTATGCAGCAGGTGGGTAACGATGGCTTGAGCTTGCTAAAAGTGGGGTTTTATGTGGAAGATAAATCTGCTTTAAACCTGCTTGTGCAAATGCTTGATCAAGGCCAGCGTAAAGCTTTATTGGATGCGGCCCATGACAATAATCTCTGGCCTGCTGTGCTATCGTTGTTGCCGCATCTTAGTGAGCCGCTGCAAGCAGAGATGGCGAACCTCGCCGCTGAAGGTAGTGCCCAAGTGCGCGAAAACTTAGTGCGCTCTGTGGCTGAACAGGGCGATTGGTATCCCTTGCTGTTGGCGTTGTCTCGTATGACAGAAGCTAACCTTAAAAATAGCGTGACGCTTGCTGCCATGCACGAAGAAGCCTTGTTGCGTGAGTGTGCGGCGCAAATCAAAGCGTTAGAGATGGAGGCGGCGTTGTCTTCATTCACAGAACTGCTCACCGACGAACAAAAGGCCTTGTTAGGCTAATTCTCTACACTCCGCCGCGCTACGTTATGGCTTCATTTGAAGGGTGATTGTTCCTTTGACTGTGAAAGCGATAAACTAGGCGCTTGGCGGAGCTTGTCTACGGGTTTACCGCCTTCACTTTTCCCCTCTTTTTCGCCTTTCGGCTTTAGATAGAGATAGCACTTGTTAGAGGAAACACCATGATGCCAGGGAATCCTGAGCTAACGATGACGGTATTAATGACGCCGGAAATGGCAAACTTTGCAGGTAATGTGCACGGCGGCACCTTGCTTAAATATATGGATCAGGTGGCTTACGCTTGCGCTAGCCGCTATGCGGGCACCTATGTGGTGACTGTGTCGGTGGATCAGGTGATTTTTCGTGAGCCTGTAAAGGTAGGTGAGTTGGTAACTTTTATGGCTTCGGTAAATTACACCGGTAGAACCTCCATGGAAGTGGGCATTAAGGTGGTAACTGAAAATGTATATGGCCGCAGCATGCGCCACACCAATAGCAGTTTTTTTACTATGGTGGCGTTAGGTGATGAGCAAAAACCCACCAAGGTGCCACCCTTAACCCTCGATACCCACGATCGCAAGCGCCGCTATCACCAAGCTAAGTTGCGTCGCCAATTGCGCGCCGAGCTTAAAAAGACCTACCAAGATATTCACGAAAGTGATGTGGCGGATATTGAGCCATCAAAAACGTAATGAAAGCGCTACAAAAGGCCCGCCAAGTTTAATATCCACTTCAATAGAATCTTCTGCGCTAAAGCGATGCAGCTGGTGGCTATAACCCGCTTCGATGCCTAAGTGATAGGGCGAAATCCAGCCCACGGCCAAGCGGCTATGGTAGAGCTTGCGGTCTTTGTATTTTGAAAACACGGTGGCCGCCGAGGCGTAAGTGCCCTTGAGGGGCAAAGGGTAGTAGCCACTGGCGTAGAGAATGGGCATGTGTTGGGTAACTTTTTTGTGCTCTGATACTGGGACAATAACGTTGGGCCTTGGCTGCAAAGTGATATCCACATCAAAATCCACCGCTAAGCGTCGCATCCCAAAACCCAAATCCAATTTCACGGGTAAGTCAAAAGGCGTGTAATAAAAGACGAAATCTGTGGCGTCTACGGCTAAGCTACTTTTAATGGTTGAATCAATGGTGAGCCCATTAGCGCTCACCCTAGGGTTTTCTGCACCTGATTCGCGAAAGCTAGTGTGATGAATCTGTACCTTTGGCCAAGGGTGGTTATCGTGCTCGAAACCAATCCAAGCCACCCATTGGTTGGCCTTGTCGTACCCCATTTCGCTTTTAGTATCGAGGGTGAAGTCGGCTTTGCCAAAGGGTGTGTTTACTCCTGTGGGCCCCGCTTCGCCATGAACGGCAATTTTGGCCGCATAAGCACCGCCATACCATTGACCAGTATTTGCCACCGCGGGTGAGCTCGTTAATAACAAAACAACAATAAAAAAATAACGCATGGATCTCTTTGACATAGTGATGGGGATGTTGGGCGTAATGATAGTGACTTTCATTACCTTGTGCTTAAGGCACTGCAAAATAGTTGATTTTGCATAATTCTGTGGCGAGTTTGTTCTACAAGGGTAGGGGGGCGATAGCCTTGTTTTGAGGTTCGTTCACTTTACGAGCAGTCAATGTAAATCATGTTCAAGATTCCACCGAACAGAGCGCCTTGGGGTTGACCTTGCTAAGCCCTAGGCATAGTATGCCCTTCGTGACTTTTGCACTATATATAGTGTTTGGATATGACAAACACCCTATATAGTGTGTTTTTTTGAAAAGTCAACCTGTTCTTTAAATAAGCAATAATAACAAAAACAAGCAATTAACAACCTTATTGCATCCCTTAGTGGATATACCGTAATTAACTAACACTTCAGGCACCAAGATGATTGAAACCATTATCAAGCGCGATGGCCGCAAAGAACCTTTTACCCCATCAAAACTTAACCAGTGGGGTGAGTGGGCAGCAAATACCTTGGGTGATTACGTGGATTGGCCCTCCGTGGTACTAGAAACCGTTTCGGGCCTCAATGGTGAATGTACATCTGCTGCGCTACAAGATCGTTTAATTCGTACTTGCCTTGATTATGACTCGTGGGCGTACAACCGCATGGCGGGGCGCTTATATGCCACCATTATTCGTAAAGACATTTACGACGGCACATTACCCACAGTAAAAGAGCTGCATACTAAACTGCAAACGCTAGGCTATATGGAGCATCTGGATTACTCCGATGAAGAGTATGAGCAGGCTCAGGGGTGTATTGATCACGAGCGTGATTTTACTTACGCCCACTATCAAATTCATACTCACCTCACTAAGTACGCGATTTCAGATCGTGTAAACGATGTGTTTTATGAAACACCGCAGTATATTTACATGCGTATGGCCATGGCGTTGGCGGTGGATCAGCCTCGTGAGCGGCGCATGACGGACGTGGCTAAGTTTTATGAGCATTTGTCTAAAAACCGTATCAATGCGCCCACGCCTAATCACGTTAACTTAGGTACGCCGTTACGCGGTTATGCCAGCTGCTGCTTGTACGCCACCGATGACACGGCAAAATCCATTGCCATCGGTAACCATATTGCCAACACCATGACCTACATGAGTGCGGGTATCGGTGCTTACATGCAAATGCGCTCCATGAACGACCCAGTGCGTGGCGGCGTGATTCGTCACCAAGGTAAGTTGCCGTATTACCGTGCCATTGTGGGTGAAGTCAAAGCAAACCTACAGAATGGCCGCGGTGGTGCCTGTACGACGCACTTCCCCATTTATGACCCCGAAGTGGATACGCTGCTGCGCCTAAAAAACCCCATGTCCACCGAGGATAAAAAAATCCGTGGTATGGATTATTCTTGGGGTGGCAACCGTTTCTTTGCCCGCAAAGTGGCGCGTAACGAAGATATCTTTTTGTTTAACTGCTACACAGCGCCTGATTTGTATGATGCGTTGTACAGTGATGACGAAGAGCGCTTTGCTGAAATCTATGCCAAATATGAAGCCGACGATAACTTCAAAAAAACTTACGTCAACGCACGCAGCATCTTGATTACCGCAGAAAACGAGTGGAACGAAACGGGCCGAGTGTACGAGCACAATATTTTTGAGCTCAACAATCACACACCTTTCAACGATAAGATTTTTAGCTCTAACCTGTGCCAAGAAATTGCGCTGCCCACAAAGCCTTACCACGACATGATGGATTTGTACTCCGATTCTGAAGAGGTAGAGGGCGAGGTAGCCACCTGTAACTTGGCGGGTATTTGTATTGATAAAATCGAGAGCGAAGAACAGTACGAAGAAGTGGCTTACTATGCGCTGTTGATGGTGGATAAGTGCATTCATTTAGCCCACTACGAGTTGCCGCACATTGGTGTGACCTCTAAAGCTCGCTTGAATGCTGGCGTGGGTATTTTAGGCTTGGCTCACGCCATGGCCAAAAACAAAACTCGCTATACCTCTATCGAAGGTAAGAAATTTATTCACCAAGCGGCTGAGCGCCATTATTACTACTTGGTAAAAGCGAGCCTGCGTTTAGGTAAAGAGCTGGGTAATGCGCCTTGGATGCACAAAACCAAGTGGCCACAAGGTTGGTTACCTTTAGACACCTATAACCCTAACGTGGATAAAATCGCTAATTTTACCAATCAGTATGATTGGGACACCTTGCGTAGCGATATTGTAGCCAATGGCGGGATTCGTAACTCTGTGTTGGCAGCGCACATGCCCACAGAAACCTCAGCCAATGCGTCGGGTACCACCAATGGTTTGTACCCCATTCGTGAGCTCACCATGATCAAAACCGATAACCAGCGTGTGAACTATTGGGCGGCCCCTAATAGTGATGAGCTCGGCGCTTGGTATGAATCCGCTTGGGATATTCCTGCTAAAGATATGACGGATACTTATGCCATTGTGCAGAAATGGACAGACCAAGGTATTTCGGCAGATTTTTATCGCCAGTTGATTGGTGATGCGCATATTGAATCTGCGGAATTGATTCAAGACTACCTGTACCGCGTGCGTATGGGGCTTAAAACCAAGTATTACATGAACCAAAAAACCTCCAGAGGGATGCAGATGGTGGATGATGCCCCCACAGCAACCAGTTTTGGCGGTATGGACGACGATGAAAATTGCGAGGCGTGCACGCTATAAGAGCGTGCCGCGTTGAGGAGGGAAACATGGTAGATAATGTTTTTAACTACGATAAAACCGATTACGAAAAGCCAGAGCTCTTTATGGGCCAAAAGCATGGGCTTTTCGATACGATTAACCGCTACTACCCCAAAGTTTGGGAGCTGTATAAAGCACAAAAATCTCTGGACTGGGATGAAAACGAGTTTGATTATTCGTCGTGCAACGCGGATTTCAAAAAGGCCAACCGCTCTACCTACGATATGATGATCAAGACCCTGGCTTGGCAGTGGGAAGCTGACAGTGTGGCGTCGCGTAATATTGCGCCTGTGCTCGCGCCTTTTATCACCTCTTCGGAGTTGTGGGCAGCGTGGCAGCGCGTGTCGGATAACGAAGTGATTCACGCGGCTACATATTCTGAAATTGTACGCAACTCTTTCGATGACCCTTCGGTGATTATCGATGAAATTTTGCGTGTGGAAGAGGCCCATGAGCGTTTGGAACGCGTGGTAAAGGCCTTTGATGAAGCCTTTACTGCGTCGCATCAGTATGCCCTTGGCCAAATCCCCAACAATCAAGAGACGTATAACAAAGTCTTTATGATGGTCGTGGCCCTGTACTGTATGGAGCGTATTCAGTTTTTGGCGTCCTTTGCGGTGACGTTTGCTATTTGTGATACCGGTATGTTCCAGCCCATCGGTAAGGCAGTGCAAAAAATTGCTCAAGATGAGTTAGAGATTCATGCGGAGCTCGATAAAGTGGTGTTGCAACATGAGCTCACCACAGAGCGTGGCCGCACGGCGTTTGAACAGTGCCGTGAAGATATCGAAGGCCTCATCGAAGAAGTCATTGATAGTGAATTGCGTTGGATTGAGTACCTGTTCTCTGAAGGCCGCGAGCTGGTAGGCATGAACGCAGATCGTTTAAGCGCTTGGACTTTGTATTGCGCCAAAGACGTGTATAACACCCTAGGTATTACCACCGACAAGTATAATTTCCCTGTTAATAACCCACTGAAGTTTATGGAAAAGTGGCTCAATATCAGCAAGACCCAAGCTTCCCCGCAGGAGCAAGATATTGCCGCTTATAAAGTGGGCGTCTTGCAGCGCACCGATGAAGGCATGATTTTTGATGACGATTTTTAATCGTTAGATGTTAATAGATTGAGTAATAAATAAAAAAGGAGAGCAAAATGAGCGTAGTGATTTATGGTAAAGAAGGCTGCGTAGACTGCAATAAAGCTAAGCTACTGTGTGAAATGAAATCTGTGGAGTTTGAATACCTCACAGTGGGTAGCGATATTTCTCTTGAGAAGTTAGCAGAAGAAGTGGGGCAGCAGGTTTCCTCTGTGCCGCAAATCTTTATGCTTAAAGATGGTGTGCAGCAGTATGTGGGTGGTTATAACGAACTACGCCAACAGCTCTAATGATCTAATCCCCACGGGAATACCCGTGGGGTTGTTATTGCCCGCAACGCCCTACATGCTAATTACCTGTGGGCGAAATATGAAACACCCTAACGTTTTCCATTTGGCGTAGCGCATCTGCCAAATTCGACATATTGCTTAAATTATTCGTACGAATCACCATAAAATATTCAAAAAATTGGCCATCATCGGTGAGCCGATAACTCATATTGGCCACGGTGAAACCGTGTTCGCGCACAAAATCGCGCAGTTCTTGTTCGGTAATGGCATCGCTTCTATCAAAACGCACAAGGTGGTGGGCATAAAAGTGCGAGGGCAGGCGGGTCTCTATCCAGCGGAATAAGCCTAATACACCAAGGGTAAGAGCAATACTCAGCACTGCAGGATAAATAAACCCAACACCAAATAAAATACCAATGCCTGCGGTAATCCAAATAGAAGCCGCAGTGGTAAGGCCGCGTACCGATAAACCTTCCTTAAAAATGACCCCGGCACCTAAGAAACCAATACCCGTCATTATCCCTTGCGCCATGCGGGTGGGGTCGGTTCTTACGGTGGCAAAGATATCGTCATTGGGCAGCCACTTCCATTGGTAATACGTCACCATCATCAGCAAGGCTGAGGTGAGGCACACTAGCGTATGGGTTCTAAAACCCGCAGGGCGCCCATGATAACTGCGCTCAATACCAATAACGCCGCCCGCCGCTAGCGCGCCTAATAAATGAACTGTGATGGTCCAGTAATCGGCATCCATAAATTTCCTCAATATTTTAGGTGCAAACCGTAAATGGTACGGTGTAGGGGGTGTTAGGTTCAATACAAGGTAATGCAAAGCGCATTACCTTTTTGTTTCTGTTAAAACTAGAGATGTTGTTAATTTGGATTGGAGAGTTTTATGAGCAGCCAGTATACCCCGCCAAAAGTATGGCAGTGGGAGCAAAAAAGTGGGGGCAGATTCGCTAATATTAATCGCCCCATAGCGGGCGCCACTCACGAAAAAGAGTTGCCCCGAGGTGATAATCCGTTGCAACTGTATTCTTTGCGCACACCCAATGGCGTAAAAGTCTCGCTCATGCTTGAGGAGCTGAAAGCGCTAGGTGTAAAAGAAGCGGCTTATGATGAGCACCGCATTGATATTATGGAAGGCGATCAGTTTGGTAGCGGCTTTGTGGCGGTGAATCCCAATTCCAAGATTCCTGCGTTGTTAGATTACAGCACCACGCCACCCACTCGTGTGTTCGAATCAGGTTCTATTTTGTTGTATCTCGCCGAAAAGTTTGGACACTTTTTGCCCACAACAGTACGCGAACGTACCGAAGTGATGAGCTGGCTATTTTGGCAAATGGGCAGTGCTCCAATTTTAGGCGGTGGTTTCGGACATTTTTATGCCTATGCCCCCGAAAAATACGAATACCCCATTAACCGCTACACCATGGAAGTAAAACGCCAACTCGACGTGCTCGATCAGCAACTTGCCAAATACCCTTATATAGCAGGCGATAGCTATACCATTGCTGATATGGCCGTTTGGCCTTGGTATGGCGGCGTGGTACTCGGCAAAGCTTATGACGCCGCCGAATTCTTAGACGCCCAAAGCTACACTCACCTCATGCGCTGGGCTAAAGAAATAGAGGCAAGACCGGCAGCGGCGCTAGCTCAGCCCTAGCATTGGCCCTCATGCCGGGCGGGCAAGCTACCCTTGCGCTGGGGAGGTGCCACCCAACGGGTTGCGCTGGAACCGCGCGGGTACCCTAGCACCGGGCGGGTGCCACCCAACGGGTTCTAAATTAAATTCATCGCTAGCAAGCACTGCGAAATCACTCTTTTTTTGCGGAAGAGCACGCAAAAGAAAGAGTGGTTTCTCCGTGCCTACCACCAGTGGCTCTAAGGCAAATCGGGTTGGTGGAAATGGAGGGAATGTTGGTGC
>Ga0079226_10001721_pt1 | contig 16807 bp, 19 predicted proteins | sample Poulit2014_FD_76345 | JGI IMG/M metagenome (GOLD analysis project Ga0079226, IMG submission 76345) | Agricultural soil microbial communities from Georgia to study Nitrogen management - Poultry litter 2014 | ecosystem: Environmental > Terrestrial > Soil > Agricultural land | place: USA: Georgia...
CTCGTGCACACCACGGGCGGATACCTTACGCACGCGGCGTACGCTCAATGGGCCCATTTCGATGCGAAGCCAGACCCGCACGAAGACTGGGGCGCCGACGTCCACTGGTGCACTGCCGATCTTGCTTGGGTAACAGCTCACACATTTGTGCTTTACGGCCCTTTGTTAAACGGAATCACCTCAGTGATTTATGAGGGGACACCAAATACTCCCCATGAGAACCGACACCTAGAAATCATTCAACGCTACGGCGTAACCACCTACTACACGGCTCCCACCCTCATTCGCTCTTTGATCTCGTGGCAAGAATCCGGAGTATTGCGCTTAGAAGAGTACGACCTTTCCTCAATTCGGTTGCTGGGCTCAGTGGGTGAACCTATTAACCCGGCAGTTTGGGAATGGTTCCAAGAACACTTCGGTAACGGCACCACACCCATCATCGACACGTGGTGGCAATCCGAAACAGGTGCGACCGTTCTAGCGAACCTCCCGGGAGAATCCCTGGGAATACCGGGAGCAGCGGGCAAACCGCTCCCCGGCTTTTCCGTGAAAATTGTGGACGACGCCGGTGCGGAAGTCGCACCGGGTACCACCGGCACACTTGCTATTACTCATCCATGGCCGGGAATGGCACGAACCGTATGGGGGGATCCCGAACGTTATCGCGACTCATACTGGGCGGATTATGCGCAGCAGGGCTATTACGTGGCTGGTGACGCCGCGCGCAGCGACGACGATGGGAACATCACGGTCTTAGGGCGACTAGACGACGTCGTCAATGTGTCCGGCCATCGCCTATCAAGTGCCGAAGTTGAATCCGCTCTCGTATCGCATCACCAAGTAGTTGAAGCTGGAGTCGCCTCAGTGCCACACCCGATCACGGGACAATCACTCATCGCCTTCGTCATTCCTCAACATCACGAGGAAGACTCGGGCAGCGACTCGACGTCCACAATTTCCAGCACCGGCCAAGAACACCTAGGTGCAGAGTTGCGTCAGCATGTATCTGCCACGTTGGGCCCCATCGCCCGCCCCGCCGCAGTTGTACTTACCGAGGACCTACCCCGCACACGCTCAGGAAAGATCCTGCGCCGAGTCTTGGGAAGGCTTTACGAAAATGACGACCCCGGTGACCTTTCGTCACTGCAATCTCTCGAATCAATCGAGCGCGTGAAAGAAGGGATTACATCTCACAACGCGCTGAAGGCAAACAAAACGCTGTAAACCTAACGAAGGACGACCCCAAAGTGACAGACCAAGCCCCTGAAGAAGATGAGCGTCGCAAAGATCGACAGTTCGGTTTTCGAACCCGAGCCCTGCACGCCGGTTCCATACCAGACCCAGCCGTCGGTTCACGCGCCGTTCCTATTTATCAGACCACCAGTTTCGTCTTCTCTGACACCGACGACGCCGCCAACCTCTTCGCCCTGCAGAAATACGGCTCCATCTATAGCCGCATTGGCAACCCCACAGTTTCAGCTTTCGAAGAACGAGTCGCATCGCTAGAAGGCGGAATCGGTGCAGTTGCCACTTCCTCAGGAATGGCCGCCGAATTCATCACCTTCGCCTCCTTAACAGGCCAGGGCGACCACATCGTGGCCTCCGGCGGCCTATACGGCGGAACCGTCACCCAGCTGGATGTCACGCTGCGTCGCTTCGGTGTCGAGACCACGTTTGTTAACTCAGATAAGGCAGAAGACTTTGCCGCTGCGATCACCGAAAACACCAAAGCCGTTTACGTGGAGTCAATCGCGAACCCATCCGGTGAAATCGCTGACATTGAAGGCCTAGCCGAAGTGGCGCACGCCGCAGATATTCCCCTCATTGTCGACGCCACCATGGCAACCCCGTATCTATCGCGTCCGATCGAGCACGGGGCGGACATAGTCATCCACTCCGCAACGAAATTCTTAGGCGGACACGGCACCACTATTGGCGGCGTCGTCGTCGAATCCGGGAAGTTCAACTGGGGTAACGGGAAATTCCCGCTGATGACCGAACCAGTGCCCTCGTACAACAACATTTCCTGGTGGAACAACTTCGGCGAATACGGATTCCTCACCCGACTTCGATCCGAACAACTCAGAGATATTGGCCCCACCCTCTCCCCACAATCAGCGTTCTTACTACTCCAAGGCATCGAAACCCTCCCCCAACGGATCGACGCTCACTTAGAAAACGCTCACGCTGTTGCCAAATGGCTCAACAACGATCCTCGAATCGGAGCCGTCCAATGGGCAGGACTTCCCGAACACGCGCATCACCAAAGGGCGGAAAAATACTTCCCCACCGGTCCCGGATCCGTATTCGGCTTCCGGTTAGCAGGCGGGAAAGATGCGCGAGAAACTGGACGTAAATTCATTGAATCCCTCCAGTTAGCAAGCCACGTAGCAAATATTGGAGACGCCAAAACCTTGATCATCCACCCAGCCTCCACCACCCACCAGCAACTAAGTGCTGACCAGCTCGAAGCGGCCGGGGCCGGAGAAGACCTCGTCAGAATCTCCGTGGGCCTTGAAGACGTGGAAGACATCATCTGGGATCTCAACCAAGCCCTCACCGCAGCCGTTGGAGGTACAAAATGACCTGGCAGCCCCCCACAGCCGCCCAACGTTTAGAAATCCTGCAGCGCAGCAAGTCCGTTGCGATCGTAGGTGCGTCAACGAACCCCTCCCGGGCCAGCTACTTCGTTGCAACTTACCTTCTATCTTCATCTCCGTATCGCGTGTATTTCATCAACCCGCGAGCCACAGAGATTTTGGGACAACCCGTCTACGCATCACTTGCAGAACTGCCAGAAACACCAGATATTGTCGACGTCTTTCGACGCCACGACGATCTACCGACAGTGTTAGAACAAACACTTGAAGTCGGAGCGAAAACCCTGTGGCTCCAACTGGGCAGCTGGCACGAAGAAGTGGCTGAAAAAGGCACCGAAGCGGGCCTAACCGTCGTGATGGACCGCTGTTTGAAGATCGAACACGCCCGCTTCCACGGCGGACTACACCTCGCTGGTTTCGATACCGGCGTCGTCTCCTCGCGAAGGCAACTGACTTAAGGGCACACGGCCCATGTCACAGCCAATCGCGAGGTAAGTCCAGTTCGCGGGCCGTAGTTCACACGGGGGTCTGAACTGCACCATCACCCGACGGGGGTCGCTGGTGATACCCCGCGAACTGGACGCATTAAAAAGAATAAACTAGGTAAACCCGCAGTAATCAGCGCTACAGTAAAGAGCGGCTTAAACGCCGAGCTCGAGCGCCGCTGGCCCGCGGGTAACCAACCTTCAACAAGGAGTCTCATGGCACGCATATACGAAGACGTCACCCAATTAGTGGGGGGTACCCCACTGGTACGTCTCAACAAGATCACTGAAGGTGCCCACGCCAACGTGGTCGCGAAACTGGAATACAACAACCCCGCCAAGAGCGTTAAAGATCGCATCGGTGTTGCCATCATTGATGCCGCTGTTGCAGCTGGAGACCTCAAACCAGGCGGCACCATCATTGAGGCGACATCGGGAAACACCGGCATCGCACTTGCCATGGTGGCCGCAGCCCGCGGGTATAAAGCCGTGTTCACCATGCCCGAATCCGCCTCTAAAGAACGTCGAACCCTCCTGCGCGCCTACGGTGCTGAACTCGTACTCACTCCCGCAGCTGGCGGCATGAAAGGCGCCGTCGAAAAAGCTGAAGAGATTGCTAAAGAACGAGGTGGAGTGCTGGCTCGCCAGTTCGCCAACGAGGCGAACGCAGAGATCCACCGCCGCACGACTGCAAAAGAAATCTGGGAAGACACCGACGGCGAAGTCGACATTGTCGTCTCCGGAATCGGTACCGGTGGAACCATTACCGGTGTTGGCCAGGTACTTAAAAAGAACAAGCCCGGCGTAAAGATCGTGGCAGTCGAACCTGCTGATTCCCCCATCCTAACGGGCGGCGACCCCGGACCACACAAAATTCAAGGCCTGGGCGCCAACTTCGTTCCAGAAGTACTCGACACCGAGATTTACGACGAAGTTGCAGACGTTCCCACCGATAAAGCATTCGAATATGCCCGCCGAGCAGCAGCAGAAGAAGGCTTGCTTGTCGGCATCTCATCCGGCGCTGCCCTCTACGCTGCCGATCAGTTAGCACGCAAGGAAGAACACCAAGGAAAACTCATAGTCGTGGTAATCCCCTCGTTCGGGGAACGCTACCTGTCCACCGATCTTTATAAAGATCTGGTTGACTAACTATTTGTGTTGTTAATTCCTCGTGTGCCGCCAGCGCGTCGAAGTGAAGGCTTCGGCGCGCTGCTGCGTGCTGCTCGACATCGATTCAAAGAAGACGTGCGCGCTGCCAAAGATCGCGACCCCGCAGTTCGTTCTACAGCTGAAGTAGTGTTGGCATATCCCGGGCTACACGCCCTGTGGCTACACCGGATCGCTCACCGGATGTGGCGACGTCGCCCGTTTCGGTTGCCAGCGCGCGTCTTATCGCATATCAATCGCGCTCTAACCGGCATTGAAATCCATCCGGGAGCAAAACTAGGCCGCCGCGTCTTTATAGACCACGGGATGGGAGTCGTGATCGGAGAAACCTCAGAAGTCGGTGACGACGTCATGATGTACCACGGGGTAACCCTGGGAGGCCGAAGCATGTTCAAAGGAAAACGCCACCCCACAATTGGTGACCGGGTTGTCATAGGAACCGGGGCGAGGGTGCTTGGCCCTATCACGATTGAAGAAGATGCCCAGATTGGCGCCAACGCCGTCGTCGTCAAAGACGTGCCAGCCAAAGCCGTGGTAGTGGGGATCCCCGGCAGGGTACGTAAACGTCCCGGCGATGACTACGACGAATACGCCGACCCAGCCATATACATTTAGACTGTGGACACCATGACATACCTTTTTGCGGCAGGCCTCGGAATTGGCGGATGGCTCATCTCGCTCGTCATACAAGCTGCCATTGCCACGACAATCACCTCCCAGTATCGCCGCAAAGTTGGCACCCCAGAGCGAGTCGCCCAGTTACAAGCGCCAGTTGACGCGCTGCTGTCCGGCATAATCCACGAACCAGTACGAGTAGCCATGATTTGGTGGCTGATCTCAACGGGCACCGTCGGCACGTTTTCATGGTTTGGGCCCGAGATTCCCGAAAGCCCGTTTCTTCTCGCCTTAGCATTTGCCGCCGGATGGGCACTAGCCGAATTCATTCACCTCATCGTGATCGTTCGCGTCACGATGAAACGGGCAAGCGCCGAAGAGCAGCAAGACTTTCGTGAAACTGGTCTAGTGAACCCCCGCATTATGACTATGCGGGTCCTCGAGATCATTTTAAGAAATATTGGGCTCACCCTGCTACTCATCACGCTACCGATCCTCGTAGTGGTTACCCTTACCGCGCGGGCAGCATCCAGCCTCTTAGCTACCCGCACCATGATCTTCAACACTCAAGATCCAGAAACTAAGCGTGCTAACAGCCTGATTTCCACTGAACTCCTCGCGGCAATAATCTTCGCAATCCTCGGACTCGCAGTGGTAGCAATCAACTAGCGTCCCGCTTTTAAAGTGTGCGGCGTAAAACCACCATTGCCCGGTCGTCAGTGGGAGAAGCAGAAAGCAGTTCGAGAACGCTTCCCACACCCCCATCACCGCGACCAGCACCCACAACCTGCTCGACAACCCCTAAAAGTCGATCAATTCCCATCTCGACATCGCTGTCAGGCTTTTCTACCAGTCCATCGGTGTACAAGATAAGAGCATCTCCGTTGTGCATTTCTCCCGCAACCCTGGGATATCCAGCCGACGCGAGAACGCCCAACGCCACCCCGGACGTGCGCAACATCTCAAATTGCCCGGACCCCGCGTGTAAATGCGCGGGTGGAGGGTGTCCGGCGCCAGCGACTTCATACTGGCCGGTATTCAGGTTAATCGACAAATGAAGCGCCGTGGCAAACCCTTCCCCCCAGTTTTGACGCAATACATATTCGTTGGCCGCTGACAGAAAATTTTCGCGTTCCATCGACCCTAATAATCCACCAAAAGCTCCTGAAAGTTGCAGCGCCCTGACACCGGCGGCCTGCCCCTTACCCGACACATCAACAAGGGCAAGTTCCATCCACGACGAACGTGGCCTTTTTATCGCGACGACAAAGTCTCCTGAAAACGCGTCGCCATGTGCGGCATGGACCGCTGTTTCGACTTTCCATCCTCTACCTAGTGAAGGGACCTGCCCTTGGGCGCGTAGCCGATCTCGCAGGTCAACTAGCATCAAATCGCTAATAGCACCCTGCAAACCAAAACGCTCACGAACGCGCACAATCATCACAACTGCGATCGTGACGATAAAAGCCATGATCATATCGCCGACAGACATGATCGTTGGACGAAGAAACCACACCACAGCCGAAACGACCAGCAGCAGCGAGCACAGCACAGATATCGCTCGGATGCGTAGGAGGTATCCGCCAAAGATCAAAAGAATAATCAAAGCGGACGGAGAAACCCACTCCGGCGCCACAGCAATGCCGATACCAATAATCCCGCCGGCAACCGCGAGCAGAATAACTACGACGGGCTGAGTCGACACGGCCCGCCGACGAATCCCGCGCAACCAATTAGGGCTGCGGCGACGATTCTTAACGGTCTTTGTTCTCGTAATCCGCGATAAGTTGGATTCTGCGGGCATGCCGTTCCTCTTCACTGAATGGTTCAGCAATGAACGCTTCGATCAGAGAAATGAGCGTATCTTCGTCGTGTTGCCGCGCGCCGACTGAAATGACGTTAGCGTTATTGTGTTGCCGCGCCAGTTTCGCCGTGTCGAGGTTCCAGACTAGTGCGGACCGCACGCCACGCACCTTGTTAGCGGCGATCTGTTCCCCATTTCCAGACCCACCAATCACGATGCCTAAGCTCCCTTGCTCAGCCACCACCGCTTCACCGACTGCGAAACAAAAAGGCGGGTAATCATCTAGTGCATCGTATTCATGTGCACCGTGGTCCACGACGTCGTGGCCCTGGGCAGCGAAATATGTTGCAAGCCGGTTCTTAAGCTCAAATCCAGCATGATCAGTACCAATATGAAGACGCATAGTTTGGCATTCTGCCAGGTATAACAACTGGAAGTGACGAGCCGGTCACCTTACCGCGTGTGAAGGTCCGCTGCTCGCCACTTCCAATCACTTTATTATTCGAAAATCGGCTCCGCTTCACGCGTGCGTTTCAGTTCATAGAAGCCGGGAGTTTTAGCTACCAAAACGCAGCCATCCCAAAGTTTTCCGGCATCTTCACCCTTCGGTGCCGGTGTAACCACGGGCCCGAAGAACGCCACTTCATTGAACGCAACGATCGGGGTGCCAACATCTTCCCCGACTAAAGAAATCCCTTTTTGGTGACTGGACCGTAACTGAGTATCGAACTCATCAGAGTCGTAATACTTCAGCAAATCCTGAGGCAAGCCAACTTCCTTTAAGGCTTCGGCAACGAGGTCCTGCTGTGATTCAGTCTTGCGTCGCCCCTGCGGATGGAACCGCGTTCCGATCGCGTCATAGAGCTTCTTGACATACTCACCGCCATGGAGTTCTTGTGCAGCAATAATAATCCGCACAGGGCCCCACGCCTTGTCCATGGAAGCCCGGTAAGCCGGATCCAGTTCACGCCCCTCATTCAAAACAGCAAGGGACATCACATGCCAACGCACGGTGATGTCACGGACTTTTTCAACTTCTTCGATCCAGCGAGAAGTCATCCATGCCCAAGGGCACTGCGGATCAAACCAAAAATCAGCTATCGGTTGTGTCATGGCTCCATCATGTCACTTGCGGAAATCTTTCGTAGGAGAGATCGCGCTACCGCGCCTTGATCAAAGTCATCCACCACAACTCGGCGGTCCAAACCGTCCGAGAGCGGGTAGTGGCGCACCCGAATCTCCGGCTGCCAACGCCGCTGGCCAACCAAGTCAGAAAGGTCGATACCAACCCACTGAGTTGGCAGATCCACCATCCACTGATGTAGAGCCTCAATGATCGCCCGATGCGACGTTTTATTATCAATAAGGTCAGCATCGCTCAACGTCGCAAACACCACGTCATAAGCACGCGAACTCTCTCGACGAACTTCCTCCAACTCTTCGTCGTTCGCGCCACGACGCTTCACTTGCTCGATGAATTCCCCATCAAGATAGTTAGCCAGAGGAACATGACGGGAATTTGGTAACGACACCAAATCATGCGTAGAAACACGGTCAGAGTTAAATCGTCCGTCTTCTTCGAGGTCCCATAGATTGACATTTCGCGCGCTCGCAGAAGCCAAGGTTTCAGGACTTCCAGATACCGCATCAATAAAAATGGGGATATTGGCTCGGGCCGCCTCGACAGCGATGATCGCCTCGTACACGTCCAAATCAACCCCGGTGAAGGTCTCGTCTGAGGTAGCCTGCGAATCATCGTCTTCACCCAACGGCAGTTCCACAACCAAACCTGCGCAATCACGGGTAAGCGGGCGAAGAGCAAGCGCTAGATTAATAAAATCCTCGCCTACCTCAATCGGCCCCACATCCGCGATTGAGGCAAAACGAACCAACCCTTGAGCCCCGAAATAACGCATCGATTCGTGAGCCGTTCGCCACTGGTCATGCAAGAGCCACTGGTACCACTTATGACGCTCGATTTCTTCTTGCAAGTGGTCCGCTGCCCGCGCCGCACCGGCACTCTCAGGTGAGGCAGCGTCGGCGGGCCAAGGCTCTTGATCACGAAAAGTCTTCTCAGCAATAGCACACCACTGAGCGAAGTGGTCTAAATCCGTTCCTTCGGCACGGCAAAACTCTTCGAATTCTCGCCGTCGAGCAGCCGATAACTCCACTGCTCCGACCAGTTCAAGTGCCGCTTGCTTTGCCTGCCAAACCGTCGCCACATCCAAAGGCTCTTCAGTGTCACTCAGAGCAGTAAGTTCTTCCGCCTCCCACTCGATCAATGCTCGATCAGGCGCAGGTACGTAAGCCGTCTCCACGACGTCCTCAATGCGAAGAAGCACCGGATGCAGGTACCGGTCCAGAATGTGTTGCCCAATAAATCCCCTCGGGGCACGCTCACTGCCCGCAAAGCGCAGTGACCGAAGGTGACGTGCGGTAGGCGCAATAAACTGCGCTCCCCACCCGGCAGATAGCACTGCTAACTCCCGTAATGAACTCAGATCTCCCACACCCCATGCGCGGGAATCTCTAGTTCCCGGAATATCAACGAACAGTCCCCATCCCGACCGTTCCTTCAGATGAGGGGGCTCAACAATCAACACACTGTGACCACTTCGATTCTCACTGTCCACGTGAAGGCGGTAGTAGCCAGCATCAACATTATCGCCGATCTCAAAAGTGGCACGACCGGTCAAAACACCATCGATCTCTTGTGGTTCAACCCAAACATCAACCTGTTCCAGAAGAAATGACTCCTCGCCACCATCGCCCAGTAGCGGGGCTACCGTGACCGAGACTTCATCACCATGGACGACGTGGACAGGTATCTGCGATGCTTCACCTTGCGGTGAAATGATGAGTGGTGCTATCACGGTCCGCCATGATTCTTGATCAACATCATCCGAATTCTGGCCTACTTCACTCACCTGCCACCTCGCTATCGGGAAACTGTATATAGCCCCATCGTGCCAGAATGTTCACAAAATACGCGGCTGAAAACTCCGGATGATCCAAATCGCGTTAGCCTGGAAGATGTGGATAAACCAGAACCAATCTCAGACACCATTGTTGAAGCTTCACGTGACTGGGTCGCATTTCTAACTGGCACTCCCCTACGGATTGCCATAATTATTGTCGTTGGCCTGCTCGTAGTGGCTCTTTTGCGGACCATCATCAGGCGCACAGAAGATCGAGTGGCGTCTGGCCGCACCTCTAGTCAGCGCGGCCTCGCGAAACTCGCGCCCCCCGAATTAAAGAGAGCACTGAAAGCGAATCCCGCCAGCATTCAGCGCCGCGCTCAACGTGCCCGCACTCTGGGATCAGTGATGCGCTCTGCAACTGCACTCATTGTGGGCGCCATTGTTGTCCTCATGGTATTAAGTGAACTAGGGGTGGACGTCGCGCCGCTGCTGGCATCGGCCGGCATCGTCGGTGTGGCTCTCGGTTTCGGCGCCCAAGCCCTGGTGAAAGACTTCCTATCGGGAATCTTCATGATGGCCGAAGACCAGTACGGGGTTGGGGACTACGTAGACCTCGGCGAAGTGGAAGGGACCGTAGAAGAAGTAGGGCTACGCGTGACGCGCGTTCGAGCCTTCGATGGAACACTGTGGTACGTACGCAACGGTGAAGTCTTGCGGGTGGGGAACATGACGCAAATGTGGGCCAGGCTCATATTCGATGTGAAAATCGATTATGACGAAGACCCCGAACGTGGACTAGCCATTCTTAATGAAATCGCAGATGAACTGACAACCGAGCCCGAATGGCAAGAAAACGTCCTTGAACCACCTACTGTGACGGGCCTTGAAGGACTGGACGCCGAAGGTTCTAAACTGCGAATTCTGCTCAAAACTGCACCAGGCATGCAGTGGGCTGTGGGCCGCGAAGTACGTACGCGGACTAAAAAGAAATTCGACGCGGCCAACATTGCTCTCGCAACAGCTCAAATTCGCGTCCACGATCACGACTAGTCAGTTACGTAGACACTGTTTAAGCGGGCGATCACTGCCAAATGAACAGAGGGTCGCCCGCATTAACAGGTTCCCCAGCGAGGGCAATTAATTCCAGACGATGGCGGTCAGCCTCTAACGCAATCACCGGGCAAATGGCATGGCGCCCACTGGCCTCCACATCATTGGGGTCCCAGGAAACGAGTTCTTGGCCTACAGTAACTCGATCCCCCGGCGCTACGTGCAGCGCGAACCCTTCACCCTGCAATTCGACCGTGTTGAGCCCTAAGTGCACTAAAACGGCGCGCGAAAAACTCTGGCTGTCACGATCCGATTCATCGGCGTTAGTGGTAATCACAAACGCGTGTGCGTGCAGCGACGTCACCACGCCGGAAACGGGTGCCACGGCAGTGATCTCGCCGTCTAAGGGCCCTGCGGGCGGGTTAACGGCAATACCGGGACCCACCAAAAGATCAGAAAATACGGGGTCTGGAACCTCGTCCATCGAGGTAACAACTCCCGGTACCGGCGCACTGACTGTCAGGGTCACCGCAGCCCGTTCATTTCTTCAGCGAGATCATCGGCCACTGGACCAACAACAACCTGAACGATCCGGCCAGAGTGAACAACACCGAACGCGCCACTACTCTTTAGCTGCTCATCGTCAACCTTCGTGGGATCGGCAACCTGGACACGCAGCCGGGTAATACACGGCTCCAATTCTAAAATATTTTCGGCTCCACCCAGCCCGGTGATCAAGTCACTTGCTTTACTCATGCCTGTCTCCTAACGCGCAGATCCTTCGCACTTAACAATTATCGCCGTGTTAAGTACTCCGTAAGTGCTGAAATGGACTCTTCAGCGCCATCCCCCTGTGCTGCTAAAACTACCTCATCACCTTCGTTGATGCCGAGATTCATGACAGCAAGAATTGATGTGCAGTCTGCGAATGCACCGCCGTCTTTTTGAATAGAAACTCGAGCCGGTTGATCCCCCGCCATTTTCACAAACACTGCGGCTGAGCGTGCATGGAGTCCATCAGCTACCGAAACGATAACTCTGTTCTCCATACTATTAACCTTTCCTTGAAACCTAAAAAGACAATAGTGTCATAGTAGGCCCAAAAACGCTGAGGCAAGACTGTGGTGCCACACTTTTAGTGTGGCCAGTACTGAAAATGCGCGAGACTCACGTCACCGTCGTCCTGATTCGTTTTTCGAAGCGATTGGTGGCCATGCCGCCTTTACCAAGTTAGTAACGGTTTTCTATGAAGGTGTGGCGCAGGATCCTGTCATGCGTGAGATGTATCCGGAAGAAGACCTCGGTCCGGCAGCGGAGCGTCTCCAATTATTCCTGGAACAGTACTGGGGTGGCCCCACGACCTACTCCGATACTCGAGGACATCCACGTCTTCGGATGCGGCACAGCCCATACGTGATCGATAGCGATGCGCGTGACCGCTGGTTAAAACACATGCGAGCCGGAGTCGACGCGCTAAACCTCTCCCCCGTACACGAGGCCACCTTGTGGGACTACTTGGAACGGGCAGCGCATTCTTTAGTTAACGCCCCAGACCCAGGACGCTTTTAGTTTTTCAGTCGTGCGAGAACGTAACCGCCGGTCGTGGTAAGCCGCACCCAATCCTCGACTTGGTGGACCAGTATCTCCCCCGTCGCGGGTAAGAAACCTAGAACATCGAGCGCGAAAGCAGCTCCCGATGGGATGCCCTCGGCCATCGGGGTAAACCAAATCCGGTCTCGTAACGCTTCTACGATGGGCGGACCGGCATCGACGGGGACGGCATCTGATAACTCCTTCGCCCCCGTTTGAGCAACTTCACGCACAGCCGCGACGTCCATCCGCCCCGTGGTCGTCCACCCCTGTAGTGGAGGCAAATTGCTGGCCCAGTTAGCGCTGGCTCGCACCGGTGGAATGGAGAGGGAAAGTAACTCCGCGTTTTTTTCTCGCGCTAATCGGTCCGCTAGGCCCGATAGGTACACGGTGGCGCGCTTGTCTCCCGGCTGTGATAGTTCGAAGGTGCGCATCCCCAAGACCGTGCCTGACGTTGAGTCCATTACAGATATCCACACGGCAAGGATGGGCTTGCTCCCACTGCCTGAAAGTATTGCTGCACCGCCACCATCTAATCGACGTGCTCTTTGGATCAAAGTGTGAAGATCACGCCAAGCATCGGCATTGGCAAGATGGAAAGCACCCTTGGGATGCGGCGGCATTAAGTCAGGCAAATCACGAGCAGACACATCTTCATCGTGCCTTGTACGGGTAGTGGATGTGTCATCCACCCATATGATCTGGTCAAATGAGAGTGTGAGAAGACACCATGCGCCTGTTGATGAACTACTGGAAGCAATGAATCTTACGCTCGTCAGTAGTGATGAGAAGGAAGATGTCTACGAGGGGTCAAACCTCTTCCATCCTGCCGGACGTATCTTTGGCGGGCATGTTTTGGCGCAGGCCTTGTTAGCAGCCGGCGCTACGGTCTCGGAAGATAGATTTCCGCACTCTTTGCATGGCTACTTTCTTCGACCAGGTGACATGACGGTTCCATCGCAACTCGCCGTCGAGCGGCTCCGCGACGGTCGCTCGTTTTCAGCGCGGCGAACCCACGCCATTCAGCACGATAAACCCATCTTATCGATGATTGCGTCGTTTCAAGAGTTACAGGATGGCTTCGATCATCAGGACGCGATTCCGAACCTGCCTGGACCCGATAAGGCAGTTAGCGTCATCGATTTATTAAAGGATATCGACCATCCGGCGGCCCAGTATTGGGCACAAGATGGCACCTTTGAGGTTCGCCATATTTCTCAGCCTTTATGGCTCACGCCTGATAAGAATCCGACGGCGGATCAAGCTTTGTGGATGCGCTGTCGAGCTGACTTACCCGATAGCCCGCTGCTGCACTCAGCGCTTTTGGCTTATTCCTGTGATCATGTGCTGCTTGAGCCGATTTTGCGACGACATGCTTTGAGTTGGATTTCTCCCAACACTTCTATCGCCTCTTTGGACCACGCCATGTGGTGGCACCGGCCCGCGCGAGTGGATGAATGGCTGCTTTATGTACAGACTTCGCCCAGCGCACAGGGCGGCCGGGGGTTGGGCATGGCGAAAGTGTTTAACCAAGACGGTGATCTGGTAGCCACTATCGCGCAAGAGGGCATGGTCCGACAGCGTTCGTAATCATTCGCGAAGGTTTACTGCCAAATGCTGCAGCGCGGTCTCTGTCTAGCGACGCCGGAAAGCGGGAGCCTCACCTAAAAATGGTTCCCATGCTCGGCGCTCTTCTGGCGTTATACGACGCGGCTTCTGAGTGACCGCGTCGGCCATGACTACCGTCGTCAACGCGCGTGCGTAAAGTTCCGATTCACTGTGGTCATAAACCTCGTAGCACAAATCCAGACTCGCACCACCCAAATGCGATAACCACATTTGGACCCGCAGAGGCTGACGCTGGTACGCGATGGGAGCCAGATATTCAATCTCTAACCGAGCGATCAGAGTTGCTGTTCCTGCACCCGGAGTAGCTTCTAAAATGGCTGTTGATGCCCGCTGCGGGTCGCCAGATACCCAAAACGCTTGGATCCGCGCCTCTTCTAGAATCCGCAGCAATTCGGCGTTATTAACGTGCGAATATGCATCAATATCTGACCAGCGCAGCGGAACATCAACAGTAATTCGTGACATTTTCTCTCGTGTACAAACGGTTAGTCGCGAGTTAACTTGCGGTAGGTCACGCGATGGGGACGAGCCGCTTCGGGGCCGAGACGTTCCACCTTATTTTCTTCATAGGCAGCGAAGTTACCTTCGAACCAGTACCAGTTCGCGGGGTCTTCTTCTGTACCTTCCCAGGCCAGGATGTGGGTCGCTACTCGGTCGAGGAACCAGCGGTCGTGCGACGTGACGACGGCACAGCCCGGGAAATTCAACAAGGCGTTCTCTAGCGAACCGAGAGTTTCGACATCCAGGTCGTTCGTGGGCTCGTCAAGGAGAAGCAAGTTTCCGCCCTGTTTAAGAGTCAGGGCAAGGTTCAATCGGTTGCGTTCACCACCGGAGAGCACTCCGGACGGTTTTTGCTGGTCGTGGCCTTTGAATCCGAAAGCCGAGACGTAGGCCCGTGAAGGCATCTCTACGTTGCCGACTTGAATGTAGTCCAACCCATCCGAAACTGTTTGCCACACGGTTGCGTCCGGGTCGATTCCGGCACGAGTTTGATCAACATAGGAGATCTTGACTGTCTCGCCGATCTTCAAATCCCCAGAATCTAGTGGTTCAAGACCAACGATCGTCTTAAACAGCGTGGTTTTACCGACACCGTTCGGGCCAATAATGCCGACAATTCCATTGGGAGGAAGAGTGAATGACAGGTTATCGATCAAGACGCGGTCGCCGAAGCCCTTCTTCAAGTCATTCGCTTCAATAACGACTGATCCGAGGCGTGGGCCAGGCGGAATCTGAATCTCTTCAAAGTCCAACTTCCGGGTGCGTTCGGCTTCCGCAGCCATTTCTTCATAGCGGTTCAGGCGGGCACGCGACTTCGATTGCCGTCCCTTAGCGTTCGAGCGCACCCATTCCAATTCATCTTTGAGGCGCTTAGCAAGCTTCGCGTCTTTTTTGCCCTGAACTTGCAGGCGTTCTTGCTTCTTCTCCAGGTAGGTGGAGTAGTTACCTTCATAGGCGTGCAAACGGCCGCGATCGACTTCACCGATGTATTCGGCAACGTGGTCGAGGAAGTAACGGTCGTGTGTGACGGCGATGACTGCACCGGGATATTTCGAGAGGTGCTGTTCTAACCAGAGCACGCTCTCGGCATCAAGGTGGTTAGTGGGCTCGTCAAGGAGTAGTAAATCTGGCTGTTCGAGCAGCAACTTACACAGGGCGACGCGGCGTCGTTCACCACCGGAAAGCACCGAGACCTCGGCATCTGAAGGTGGGCAGCGTAGCGCCTCCATTGCCTGCTCGAGTTGAGCATCCAGATCCCACGCATCTGCGGCGTCGATGGCTTCTTGAAGTTTGCCCATTTCTTCCATTAGGGCGTCAAAGTCGGCGTCTGGTTCAGCCATCTGGGCCGAAATCTCATTGAAGCGGTCAACTTTGGCTTTAATGTCGGCAACGCCTTCTTCCACGTTGCCCAGAACCGTCTTTTCTTCATTGAGAGGAGGTTCTTGCTGCAAAATCCCCACCGAGTAGCCGGGGCTGAGCCGGGCTTCACCGTTGGAAGCTTCATCCAATCCAGCCATAATTTTTAGGATTGTGGATTTTCCGGCACCGTTCGGGCCCACAAGGCCGATCTTGGCCCCCGGGTAAAAACTCATGGTGACGTCATCAAGGATCACCTTGTCGCCGTGCGCCTTACGCGCCTTGTACATGGTGTAGATGAACTCAGCCAATGTTCCTCTTCTCAGTTGTCTACGGTCTGCGCTGCATCACAGATGCAAAAAAGAAGTGGCCGCTACCGGGGCGGTAACGGCCACCGTCAACACACTGGTGGACAATTCTATGTCGTAGCACCCACTGTTGGGGCTGCACCCTCGTGGGAAGACTGAGTTGGTTCACCCGGATCGCTGTGATCGACGTCCTGATATTCCTCGTCGTGCCTCTGTTTCGGTTTTTCTTCTCGCGAATCAGTGTTTTCAGAGTCAGTTTTCTGATACCCGTTTTTTGGTTCGTTTTCCATCCGGTACAGGCTCGCCGTCTGCGTCAACCGCAGATCGTGGCCTATGGCGTTAGCGACTAGTTCCAACGTGGTCCTTGGGGTTTCTTCACCCTCCGGCGTCCACTGTGAAGTGGTGAACCTGCCGTGGACGATCACCGGGTCACCGCGATGAATGGATATCGAAGCATTAGTAGCCAAAGAGCCAAAGGCTCGCACCGTGAACCAATCAGTGCCGTCGTCTTTCCATGTTTGGCTCCCACGGTCAAAATACCTGCGCGATGCTCCTAGTCGAAATTGAATCCACGGCACGTTGTTTTTGCTGGTGCGTAGTTTGGGCTGTGCAGCCGCTCTCCCGCGAACCGTTAATACTGTTTCGTTCATGATTCTCCTTATTTCGCGATTTTTCGCATGTAGGAACCATGAGATCGAATTCTGAACTCGCTAGCCCGCGGTGTTAACTGCATTGGGGACGCACCCGGCCGCTAGTCGACTGTGGATTAAGCGAGCAGCCA
>Ga0079226_10001722_pt1 | contig 16797 bp, 18 predicted proteins | sample Poulit2014_FD_76345 | JGI IMG/M metagenome (GOLD analysis project Ga0079226, IMG submission 76345) | Agricultural soil microbial communities from Georgia to study Nitrogen management - Poultry litter 2014 | ecosystem: Environmental > Terrestrial > Soil > Agricultural land | place: USA: Georgia...
AAAGTTTTCAAGTAGTTGAAAAATGTTTGTTGCCAGATGATAAAGAGCAATTAAGTCAGAAAATGGCAGAGATTTGTGATCAAAAACAAGCAGATTTAATCTTGACCACAGGCGGTACGGGTTTGGCCCCTAGAGATTGTATGCCAGAAGCTACTCGGGCGATTGCCGATAAGGAAGTACCCGGTATATCAGAAGCAATCCGCAGCTACAGTCTACAGATCACTAAAAGAGCGATGTTAAGCCGCGGACTTTCAGTTATTCGTAAAGAAACTCTGATTGTTAATTTACCAGGAAGTACTAAAGCAGTCGCAGAATCACTTAACTATCTTATTGATCAACTTCCTCATGCGCTTGGGTTATTGCAAAACAAAAAAGGGGAAGATCATAACCATTGATGTTATAATAAAAATAAAAAAAGGAGGGATCAGATTGAAATTTAGCGCAAGAAATCAGCTAAAAGGTAAGGTAGTCAAAGTCGAAGAAGGGGCAGTTAATGGGGTTGTTACCATTGAACTTCCTGGCGGACAACAAGTCGTTTCATCGATCACTATGTCATCAATTAAAAATCTAGGCTTAGAAGTAGGAAAAGAAGCTTACGCAATCGTTAAGGCAAGCTCTGTCATGGTGGGTGTAGACGAATAAGCATGATTTGATCTATTATTTAAAATGATAAAAAACCAAGTAGAAAATTTTCTACTTGGTTTTTTATCAATTCTTTATTTAGCTGCGGTAAAACCGTAGTCTTCAAATACTTTAATTGCTTCATCTGTTTGTAAAAATTCTAAGAAGCTTTTAGCACCGTCTTCGTTTTTACCAACGGTTGTTTGAGCAACTGGATAAAGGATTGGATCTTTGATACTCCCTTCAGGGGCTTCATCGATAACTTTAACATCATCAGTTGTTTTTGCATCAGTTTCATAAACAAGTCCGGCATCTGCGCTAGCTTTGGCTACCCAGTTCAATACTTCAGTAACGTTACTGCCCATACTGAAACGATCTTCTAAAGAGTCCCATAAATCAAGGCTGGTCAAAGCTTCTTGTGCATATTGGCCTGCCGGTACACTTTCAGGATCACCAATAGCGATGGTTTCAGCTTTTTCAATATCTTCAAACTTTTCTAAATTATCAGGGTTATTTTTTGTTGTGATCAAGACTAATTTATTTTCTAATAAATCCACTTCACTATCTGCATCTACCAAATCCTGATCTGCTAGATCGTCCATTTGAGCTGTAGCAGCAGAGAAGAATAAGTCAGCCTCCATCCCTTGTTCGATTTGAGTTTGTAATTTGCCGGAACTATCATAAGTTCCTTCAATTGTTACTCCAGGGTTTTCTTTTTCGTACATCGAAATTAGTTTTTCTTCAAATGCATATTCCAGACTTGCAGCTGCCGCCAGTCTGATAGTTGATTTTTCAGCTGGTTCAGAAGTGGTAGCTTGAGTTGATTCTGCTGTACTTGCGTTATCATTATCGCCTGATGAGCAGGCTCCTAATAATAGTACTGACAGACCTGCTGCTAGTGCTAATTTCCATTTCTTCATTTATTCATCCTCCAAAAATAATTAGTTTTATATATGCATTTTATCACGATATTCGCAATAAAGATAGCGGTTTTTCAATATTTTTTTATATGTACTAATTATTTTTGCAAAATGACTGCTTTCAGTTTCTTGCTTTTGTTCCAAAAAGAATTTTCATGCTATAATGAAGCTACTTGAAATTTTATTGGAGGCAAATCAATGACCTTAAACGTCGAAAATCTCAGCGGAGGATACAGTCAGATCCCCGTTTTAAAAAATTTAAATTTTCAGTTGGATGATGGTGAGCTAGTGGCACTGATTGGCTTAAATGGAGCTGGTAAGAGTACTACGATCAAAGAAATCATTGGCTTGTTGATACCAACTGCAGGGCATATTGAAATTGATGGTCTAACCTTAGCCCAAGATACCGAGGCTTACCGCAAAAAGATCGGTTATATTCCCGAAACTCCTGCTTTATATGAAGAATTGACCCTAAAAGAGCATATTGAAGTGACAGCTATGGCTTATGATATTGCTCTAAAAGAGGCACTGCAAAGAGCACAGCCTTTGTTAGAGACTTTTCGTTTAGACAAACGTCTGGACTGGTTTCCTGCTAATTTTTCTAAAGGGATGAAACAAAAAGTAATGATCGTATGTGCCTTTTTGATTGAACCCAGTCTTTATATCATTGACGAACCCTTCTTAGGATTGGACCCTTTGGCGATTTATGCGCTCTTGGAGCTGCTAAAAGAAATGAAAAATCAAGGGGCTAGCATTTTAATGTCTACCCATGTTTTGGCAACAGCTGAAAAATACTGCGACCGTTTTATTATGTTGCATGAGGGCAGTATTCAAGCTCAAGGAACACTAGCTCAATTACGCCAGACTTTCGATATGCCGCAAGCATCATTAGACGATCTTTATCTTGCTTTGACAAAGGAGGATTGAAATGAAGGACTTTTTTCAGCTTCGCTTAAAAAAACATCAAAAGCACATGATGCGTTATATCAAATATGTTTTAAATGATCATTTTGTTTTGATCCTTACTTTTTTATTAGGAGGGATCGGCTATTATTATTCTGCCTGGGTCAAAAGTCTGCCAGCGGGTTTTTTCTGGGGAAAGATTCTTATTTTACTGATCTGGTTAGCTACTTTACATTTCGGCCAATTTGTCAGTTTAGCAAAAACTGCCGATCAGGTTTTCTTATTACCTAAAGAAAAGCAGTTGAGAGGTTACTTAAGCGCAGCTTTTTCCTACAGTTGTATTTTTCCCTTTGTCTTTTTGTTATTAGTGACAGCTTTTACCATGCCACTTGCAGTGGTGTCTACCGAACATGGTTTTATTTCTTTTATTTTTTATCTTTTTATTTTGTGGAGTCTAAAAATCAGCCACTTAGAAATTGATCGGTTGGGAATTTTTCAGGATATGAAAAAAGCACGACAAAATGCTTATTTACTTTGGTTCATTATCAGCTTGACTACACTAGCAGTTTCTTTATGGTTATTTCCCTGGCTGGGTCTTTTGTTATCTTTTTCTCAGGTTGTTTTATTTTATAAACTTTGCTGGCAAACGATGAATGTCCCACTTGATTGGCAAATGATGATCAGAAAAGAAGAAAGGCGTTTGAATCGTTTATACCGCTTTGTTAATTTATTTACTGATGTACCTGAAATAACAGCTAGCGTGAAACGTCGCTCTTATTTAGATTTTCTTTTAAGCAGGATTTCTTTTGAACAAAAAAATACTTACTTATATTTGTTTGCTCGTCGTTTTCTACGTGGCAGTGAATACAGCGGTTTGTATCTTCGCTTGATACTTGTAGGAACTTTACTGTTGTTTTTTACCAGAGATTATTTGTTGGCTCTAATTATAGGCATTGTTTTTATCTATTTGATTGGTTTTCAATTGCTGCCTTTATACCAACAATTTCAATATGTGGTTTTAGCACAATTATATCCCATCAAAAAAAGCCAGAAACAAAATAATATAAAAAAATTATTGGCTTGTCTTTTGGCAGTAACCGCCTTTATCTTCTCGTTAACGACTTTATGGAGTTTAACAAGCTGGCTGGATCGTATAGCAGTCTGTTTGGTCTGGTTTTTAGTGGTCATTTTATTTATCCAATTTTACTTGCCAAAGCGGTTAAAAAAAATGGCAAGTTGATTTAAATGAAAAACGAACATATATGTGCTTGACGATATTTTTTTGGCAAGCTAAAATAAAAGGTACTGCAGCAAAGGAGGAGTATTGATGGATGTACATTTCGATAGCGACTGGCAATTGCGTCCCATCAAGGGTGATACAGGCAAAGCTTATGTTGGTCTAAAAGCTCAGGATAAAGTCTTTATCAAACGTAATACAACACCGATGCTTGCAGCTTTATCAAAAGAGGGTATCACGCCACGATTGATTTGGACCAAAAGAACCGGTAACGGAGATACCTTATCTGCCCAGGAATGGCTAGAGGGTAATTTACTGGAAGCTGAAGAAATTGGTTTAAGAAATGACGTGATCGATGTCTTATATCAATTACACCACTCCGATTCATTAAAAAAAATGTTGAAAAAAATGGGCGGCAGTGTGATGTCACCACAAAAGATGTTAAAAGAATATTTGGAAAATCTACCGGAAGCATTGATCAGTAATCAGTTTCTAACTATGGTAATGCAGTTTTTACAAACACATATCCCTGTTTTTCGTAAGGCCGAGAAAACTGTTGTACATGGCGATGTGAATTGTCGTAACTGGATCGTCTGTCAAAACTATCTATATCTAGTTGACTGGGACTCAGTGATGTTTGCCGACCCAGCAGTAGACATTGGGACAATTTTAGGACATTATGTTCCCTTGTCAAATTGGAATCAATGGTTAATGCTTTATGGCATTCAGGCAACGGCTGAAGAAATCGAGAAAATTTATTGGTATGCCTTATTGAGCATGTTAAAAGAAATAAAAAAATGTTATCTTAAGCATGATCGTCCTAAGATGAGAGAAGAAATTATACAGCTAAAAAGAATTTATACCGGATAAGAATTCAGGTGGTTTGTCTGAGAGGACAACCACTTTTTTTAAGGAGAAGAAAATGAGAGTTAGAAAAAGAAAAGGCGCTGAAGAATTAATTGCCGCTAATCCGCAATATGTGGTAGAAAACCCACAAAACTGGCGCGGTCGCTGGCGTGAACGCTTTGGTAATGACCGACCAATCCAGATTGAAATTGGTATGGGCAAAGGCCAATTTATTAATCAAATGGCACAAAACCATCCTGAAATTAATTATATTGGGATCGATATGCAAGTGAGCGTAGTTTCCTTTGCCTTAGATAAGTTATTAGCAAGACCTCTTGATAATTTACAGTTATTATATGTAGATGGTTCTGATTTAACCGATTACTTTGCCGAAAACGAAGTGGATTTAATTTATCTGAACTTCTCTGATCCTTGGCCTAAGAAAAAACACGCGAAACGTCGCTTAACCTACAAGAACTTCTTAGCCATTGATGAACAGATTTTACGTCCAGCTGGAGAAATCCATTTTAAGACAGACAATCAAGCATTATTTGAATATTCTTTAGCTAGTTTTTCCCAATATGGTATGACTTTAATACAGGTTTGGCTGGATCTTCATGAGAGTGACTACATTGGCAATGTCATGACTGAATATGAAGAAAAATTTGCTGCTAAAGGTCAACCGATTTACCGAGTGGAAGCCAAGTTTAAAGTGAAAAATAAAAACTGATTTTATGGCGTATCCTGCTTTTTATTTTAGCTGGTAAACAGGGCTTTTCGTTGACATTTTTTCAGAAGCATTTTAAGCTTTTAAGTAGAACAGAAAAGGGGAGGAGATTCAATGAGCTTAACAGATACTTATACACTGGCAAATGGTGAAACAATTCCAAAAGTAGGTTTTGGCACTTGGCAAACTCCAGATGGTGATGTAGCAGAGTCAGCGGTACTATCCGCTTTAAAAGCTGGTTATCGGCATATTGATACAGCAGCGATTTACGGGAATGAGGAATCTGTCGGTCGTGGTATTGCTAAAAGCAAAGTAGCAAGAGAAGAGTTATTTGTTACCACTAAATTATGGAACAGCAATCACTCTTATGAATTGGCCCAAAAAGCGATTGATGAATCATTACAAAAACTAGGTCTGGATTATGTTGATCTTTATCTGATTCACTGTCCCAATCCTAAAGAATTTCGTGAAAACTGGCAAAAAGCTAATGCACAAGCCTGGAAAGCCATGGAAGAAGCAGTTGAAGCAGGAAAAATCCGCTCACTCGGAGTTTCTAATTTCCGTAGCCACCATCTGGATGCTCTGATGCAGACAGCTAAAATCAAGCCGGTAGTCAATCAGATTTATCTGAATCCAAGTGACCAGCAAGAAGAAGTGGTTGCTTACAATCAGAAACACGATATCTTAAGTGAAGCTTATAGTCCATTAGGTACCGGGAAGATTTTCACTGTTCCTGAATTAAAGGAAATAGCTGCTACTTATAAGAAAACTGTTTCCCAGATCGTGTTGCGCTTGAGCCTGCAGCATGGCTTCTTACCTTTGCCAAAATCTGTGCATGAAGATCGGATTATTGAAAATACACAACTTTTTGATTTTGAGTTGAGTTCGTCTGATATGGCAGCCATTGATGCACTCAAAGGCCAGGCGGGAGTTGCTTCTGATCCGGATAAATAAACAAAAAATCTGGCATTTTTTTAATACCAGATTTTTTGTTTATTTTACCGACGCATATTCATCAATTGTTTTACCATCTGTATCTTTTAATACTAGCCAGCTGTTGGTACCACCAAAGTAAAGAAACAAGCCGATTTCGTTGACACTTTTTAAAATGATATCTTCTGTAGTAACAAAATTCTCAATAAATTTCGCTTGTTCCTGCCGTAATTGAGTCCCCATTCTTGCGTTCAGACCTACGGAGCCATCTTTATTCAAGACATAATCTCTACGCAGAATAGCGCCTTTTTCAATCCGCATTTCATTTCTCTTTTGCCAGATGATTTTTGCTTTACTGCCAAAATCGTCAACGAAAAAAGGTGTGTCGGCAAACGCTTTTTTCCAGCGATGCTGAACTTTAACGGCAGCTTTCTTCTGTGAAATCAGAGGATAATCAAATGTATTAAGTAACAGAATCACTTTTTCCAGAAAATTTTTCAGTTCTTTATAATCAGCTGCAGGAGTAATTTTCTGGTTTTTCACAGTGAGCTGGATACTTACCAGTAAATCATTTGTTGCCACTTCTTTTGCAGGGATCAATTGAATCACTGTATCAGTCTTTGTGGGCTGAAGACTGACGGACTGGAATTTTCTCTTTTTGAAAGTAAGGAAAAGACCAGTTGCCGCGGAATCAATTGTGGCAGCAGTAAAAATATTAATTTTTTCTCCCTTATCTAGTAAGAGTTGAATAGAATTTTCAGTAAGGGTCATTTCAGTTTTGATTTTCATGACTTTCCCCTTTATTTTTTCTTAATTATAACCAAAAGTGATTTATTTAGATACTTTAATGCTTGTTAGCAGAGTTTTTATTTGTCCTCCGTTTTTAAAAAAGTTACACTAAAGATAGAATACAAAGGAGGATTTTAGATGGAAGAGGTAAAATTAAATACAGGTATAGATTTACCAATGGTCGGTAGCGGCACTAATACATTTGGTAAAGTAGACCATGAGTATATGGGGGATATCGATGGAGATACGACAGAAATTTTAAGTGCCATAGAACAAGGTTATCGTCACTTTGATACCGCGATTTCTTACCGTAATGAAGCAGTTTTAGGCAAAGCCCTGAAAGAAAGTGGTAAAACGCGCAATGAATTCTTTCTGACTTCTAAAATTCCAGGCACAAAAGAATATTATGCTGGCGAAGAAGATGTAAAAAAAGGCGTTGAACAAAGTCTAAAGGCACTTTCTACAGACTATCTTGACTTGTACCTGATCCATCATCCTTGGGAAGATCTGGAAGGAATTTTAGCAGTCTGGCGCGTACTTGAAAAATATGTGGATGCTGGTAAAATCAAGGCCATTGGTGTTTCTAATTTTAAAGAAAAAGAATTAAAATATCTATTAGATAATGCACGCATTAAACCAGCAGTTAACCAAGTTGAATCACATCCAGGAAACTGGAATGATGAAATTATTGCTTTTTGTTTAGAAAATCAGCTGGTTGCTGAGGCATGGGGTCCTTTGACAAATGTTACTGATACAGCTAAAGAAGCCCTAAGTAAAATTGGGGGGAAATATGGTAAAAGCTGGGCGCAAGTAATTTTAGCTTATCAGGTAGAACGTGGAGTTGTGGTTATTCCTAAATCACATAATCCTGAACGGCAAAAACAAAATCTTGAAATTTTTGATTTTTCTCTTAGTGATGAGGATAAAAAAATAATTGCTGGATTATAAGTAATCAATGAAAAACACTCTCTTATAGGGGGGGTGTTTTTTTATCATTAAAAACTTGCTTGCAAGGTCTTGTTTTTTTGGTTAGGATAAAAGAAAAGCTTTTTGGAGGAACTCAATGTCATTTAAAGCAATCGCAATGGACCTAGATGGAACGCTGCTTAACAGTCAAAAGAAAATCTCACCAGCCACTAAAAAAGCTCTTTTAACCTTACAGAAAAAAGGGATCAAGTTAATCCTGGCTTCGGGAAGACCTACGCCAGGTCTAATGGATTATGCCCGTGAACTGTCTTTAGATAAATTTGGCGGGGTGATACTTTCTTTCAATGGTGCTCATGTGCTGAATGTACAAACAAAACAGACTTTATTTGCACAAACTCTAGCCCCTGAAAAAGTTCAGCAGATTCTCACTCACTTACAGCAGTTTAAAGTAAAAACGATGATTTGTCATAAGGAATATATGTACGTAGAAGATGTCTTTGATAATCAAATTGAAGTGAATCAAAAAAAGCGTAATATCATTGAGTATGAAGCTAGAGCCGGTCATTACAAATTATGTGAGGTCGATGAGCTGGCCCGATTTTGTGATTTTCCGCTTTATAAAATTTTAACGGCAGCTTCGCCGGTTTATTTAAAAAGCCATTATCAGGCGATGAGAGAACCTTTTAAAGATGAGGTCAGTGCTTTATTTTCAGATCCTTTTTACTTTGAATTTACTGCCAGAGGAGTGACCAAAGGCTATGGCTTAAACCAGCTTTTGCCACAGTTGGGCATAAAAAAAGAAGAATTACTGGCTTTTGGTGACGGGGAAAATGATCGGACGATGCTGGAATATGCGGGTTTAGGAGTGGTTATGGGCAATGCCAGTGAAGAGTTGAAGCAAGCTGCAGATCAGGTAACGCTAACCAATGATCAAGATGGCATTGTAAAAGTTTTATCACAGTATTTTTAATAAAAAAGCTTCGTCTCAAGTCAGGACGAAGCTTTTTGTAAATTAGTCTTCTTTTTCAGGTCTTTGGTTGTGCTCATCTGTTCGGACGATCAATACATCGCATTGGGCTGCCCGGATCACATATTCAGAAACTGAACCAATGAAAAGTCGTTCAACTGCATTTAAGCCAGTTGCACCTAACATAATTAAATCGACTTCTTGTTCCATCGGGATTTGTTTAGCAATAATGACTTTAGGAGAGCCGTATTCAATCGTTGTATCAATATCAGTAACACCAGCTTTTTTAGCTTGTTCACAATATTGATTTAAGGATTTTTTAGCCAGTTCAGTTGCTTGTTCTGCTAAAATGGAATCAAATGAATTAACATTTTGAAAAGCTCTGGTATCAATCACATGGACTAAAAGCAAATGCGCCTGGTTTCTTTTAGCAACATTGATTGCTTTTTGAAAAGCTAGTTCAGCCTCGGTGGAACCGTCAACGGCGACCATAATTTTTTTGTATTGCTGTAACATAACATTCACAACCTTTCCTATTCTTCATAATCATTGTACCTTTTTTTAAGAAAAAAAGGAATTATTGTCTTCCCATTTTTTTAGCCAATGAGAAGCTGAAAATAGCAGAAATAATCAGAATGAGACATAAAAAAATAATCAGCAAGAATGGCTGGTCTAAAAAGACAACAACGAGACAAAAGAGAGCCAGAATCAGATAGATAATACCAAAACGTTGTAAAAAATTTTTGTTTTGCGGCGTTTCTTTAATGAGCGAGAAAAAAATGACTGTCTTTTTTGTCAGCATAAATCCGACGACTAAAAGTAGCAATGCCATTATTAAAAGCAGTATATTGATCATGATGAACTCCTTTAACTAAAGATAACTTTATTATAAGAGAAGTATTTAGAATGAGCAACTCTAGAAAAAATGAAAGAGTTTTTCTAGCTGCTATGTTACAATTAAATAATAAACTACTTCTAAATGATTACAAAGTAAATAAAAGGAGGTTTTAGATGAGGAGTACCAAATTATTTGATAAGTTTGAAAAATTGGCAAGTATAGCGGTAGATGTCATGCTAAGTGTACTGGTAATTGTTGTGTTAGTGGCAATGGCCGTCTCCATTTATGACATTTTTTATCATGTACTGGCAATGAATTCAATGAATGAGTTATATTATGTAATTGAAGAAATTGCAACCTGGTTTATTTTATTAGAAATCTTTTTAATGCTGCTTCGTTATGTTAAAGAAGGACATCATGTTCCAGTACGATATCTGGTTTTAATTGGTATTACAGCAGTCTCGCGAAAATTATTACTTGAACACGGCGAAGGACTGGAAGCATTGTTTTTAGCTTTGGCTATCTTGGTATTAGTACTCGATCTTATTTTATTAGAACGAGTCAGAGCCTTTCATGGACATAATCCGAAAGAAAAGTAAAAAAGAATGATAAAAGCGTGAAAGGATTTTTTCTTTTCGTGCTTTTATCATTCTTTTTAAATAAAAATCCCCTACCAATAGGTAAGAGATCAAATGGTAATCTCCGTAGATGCCGTTTTTTGTCCGGGCGTATTGATCCCGCAAAATTTAGCAGGTGGGTTCCACGGCTAACGTATTCAACTACCAAATGAAAAGGCTTGTTGTATGTGCTAGCACCGGACGGATCCCAAGATATCAATAAAAATGTTCGGTCAACACTAAAATGGATAACTCGTACATCACAGATTTCCCACCTTTATCTTAGCATAAGAATAAAAATGTGGCAATAGACAGGAATGATGGGCGTAATTGTTTTGTTAAGGAAGCTTTTGCCACTCTCTGATTTGCTGCATACGACTAGCTAGGGCTTTTTCATATTTTCCAGTCATTTTAGGCTGGTAATAATGCACATTTTTGAGTTTTTCTGGTAGATACTGTTGTTTGACCCAATCGTTTTTATAATCATGTGGATAGCGGTAATCATTTCCACGACCAAGCTGATCTGCCCCTTTATAGTGACTGTCTCGCAAGTGGTTAGGAACTTCACCTGTACTGCCGCTGCGGATATCTTTGAGAGCTTTGTCTAAAGCAACATAGGCGGCATTTGATTTTGGTGAGAGACATAAATCGACGACCGTGTCGGCTAAAGGAATCCGCGCTTCAGGCAGACCAATTTTTTCTGCAGCATTAACAGCTGTAACACAGCGGGCGGCTGCCTGCGGGTTGGCTAAACCAATATCTTCATAAGCCGTCACTAGTAAACGACGACAAATAATTGCCAGATCTCCTGCTTCAATCAAACGTGCCAGGTAGTACAGGCCAGCATCAACATCACTTCCGCGAATTGATTTTTGCAAAGCAGAGATAACGTCGTAATGAGCATCACCATTTTTATCATGAGTCAGTGACTTTTTTTGGATACACTCTTCGATCGTTTTTAAGTTGATATGGATCGTTTCATCATCCTTAGCCACGGTTGATTTCACTGCCAGCTCCAAACCGTTTAAAGCACTGCGTAAATCTCCGTTAGTCGCACGACTCAAGTGTACTTTGGCATTGTCTTCAAGAATGACAGCAAATTTTCCTAAGCCACGTTCTTCATCACGGAGTGCTTGATCGAGTGCTTTTAGAATATCACTTTCAGCTAAAGGCAGCAATTCGAATATTTGAGTTCGACTACGGATCGCCGGGTTGATGGTGATATAAGGATTTTCTGTTGTTGCACCGATCATGATGATCTGTCCATTTTCCAAATGCGGTAATAAGAAATCCTGCTTACTTTTGTCTAACCGATGGACTTCATCTAACAATAAGATGACCGTTCCACTCATTTTGGCTTCTTCGGCTACCACTTGCAGATCTTTTTTGCTGTCAGTAGCGGCATTTAATCGGCGAAAAGCATATTGGGTCGAGCCGGCGATCGCACTGGCAATACTTGTTTTACCTGTGCCGGGTGGGCCATACAAAATCATTGATGAAAGCATTTTAGCATCTACCATTCGTCGTATGATTTTGCCCTTGCCTACTAAATGATCTTGTCCTACGATTTCGTCTAAATTTCTGGGACGCATGCGATAACTTAAAGGCTGCTGCATATAATTAGCCTCACTTTCCTTTTGTTTTCTTCAGTATAACATACCATTTTCTCATACGATCGATCAGTTTTTTGACCGTAAACTGAATTTTAAGTAAACGTTTTATAAAAATAAAAGGATAGCATAGCCCCTAGCTTTTGTGTATGATAAGACTAGGTGATTTTAATGGAAGAACTACAAAATTTTTTAAAAATTCATTCTACAGTTGAGGTAGCTCAATTTTTAGTTGGCATGTATCTGGAGCATGAGACAGCCAAAGGTAAACTAGGGGGCTATATTGTTGACTGTGAAGCCTATCTGGGACCGGATGATCAAGCGGCTCATAGCTATGGTATGCGTCAGACGCCGCGGCTAAAGGCGATGTATCAAGAGGCAGGTACGATCTATTTATATACGATGCACACGCATCTGATTTTAAATATTATAACTGAAACTGCCGGAATTCCTCAGGGTGTGATGATCCGAGCTTTACAACCGGTTGCCGGAATCAAACAAATGGAAGAAAATCGTGGTAAAACAGGGGTCGCTCTTTCAAACGGTCCAGGTAAATTAGTCCAGGCATTAGGCATTACTAGAGATTTATATGGACATTCAATTTTTACTAGTCCATTACGTTTAGTGACAGAAAAAAGAAAGCAACCCAAAAAGATCCAGTCTTTAGCACGGATTGGTATTCCCAATAAAGATAAATGGACAGAAATGCCCTTACGTTTTGTAGCAGCGGGCAATCCCTATATTACCAATATTCGCAAAAGCCAAATCAGTACTGATTATGGCTGGCAAAAGGAGCAGCACTAATGAAAAAAGAAAATATGCTCAGCTTTTTGACTAAGCAAATCGAAAAAAAGCTTGCTGATTATGAAGTGGAAGTTGATTGGCAGACGCAAAATCATAGCATTGAAATTGTATTTTACTTATATGCTGAAAATAAAGATAAACAAAGAATTGATGATGTAAAGGGGACTTCTTCTGAGGAAGAGATTATCGAATTTGAAGATAGCATCTTACTCTATGATGAAAAAAAGGCAGTTTTTGATATAGCTGATTTTTTAGCTGTTATTCCTTTTGACAGAAAAAAAGGAATGGAACGCGGGAAGCTGATTGCATTGATCGATTATCTTAAAGATATTCTAGATGAAGGTCAAAGTGATTTACTCGACTTTCTGACGAGTGATGCCCAAAGTTTTTCCTTATATTTTGATAGTAACGAGTTTGCCAGAAGAACACAGAATCTTTCAGTTGATTTTGTTTCTTATCCGCACTATTAAAGGAGTATAAAAAGATGAAATGGTATGAAATAAAAGTCGAGACAGCTAGTGAAGCAGTCGAAGCAGTCGCTAATATCCTGATGGAAGCCGGAGCCAGCGGTGTAGCCATTGAAGACAGTCTGGATGTAAAAAAATTTCAGACTGATGGCTTTGGTGAAATTATCGATAAAGAAAAGATCACTGCTTTAAAAGAAGGAGCTTATGTGACAGCTTATTTTCCGGAAACAGTCTTTATTCCTGAAATTCTGCCCATGATCACTGAAAAAATTAGTAAATTGCCTGAATTTGGCTTAGCGATTGGCAATAATCAAATTACCGTTGATGAGGTGGCAGAAGAAAACTGGGCCACTGCCTGGAAAAAATACTATCATCCGGTACGTATTAGCCGTTATTTAACAATCAAACCAAGCTGGCAAGATTATCAGACACAAGATGAGAGTCAAAAAGTGATCCAGCTTGATCCGGGAATGGCTTTTGGAACAGGAACTCATCCTACGACTAGATTAAGTTTACAGGCTTTGGAATGTGTCATACGTGGGAATGAGACGGTATTGGATGTAGGAACCGGCTCAGGAGTTTTAAGTATAGCAGCCAGTTTTCTGGGAGCTAAAGAGATTTATGCTTATGATCTGGATGAAGTAGCAGTGAAAGCTGCTAAGGAAAATTTAGCCTTGAATCCTACCGCAACTAATATTTGGATAAAGTCTAATGATTTGTTAAAAGGAGTAGAACATAAAGCAGATGTAATTGTTGCTAATATTTTAGCAGATATTATTGTAAAAATGATCCCGGATGCCTGGCGCCTGTTGAAAGATGACGGAACGCTGATCGTTTCAGGGATTATTGCAGCAAAAAAGGATCTGGTGACTGCTGCCATGACCCAGCAAGGTTTTGTACTTGATCAGCTTTTTCAGCAAAAAGACTGGCTGGCTTTGAGTTTTGTCAAAACTGCAGATATTTGAAAAGATTGCAAGAATTATTGTATAATAAAAACAGCAGAAGATTGTTAAAAAGTCTGGTCAACTTTGTCCAGACCTTTTTCATAAGGAGGGTTTCCAATGGCAAAAGATACGATAATTTCCGGATCAAGTGTGGTTAAACTTGTTTCTTATTACATGGATGATGAACATACCGCTTTTGTTCAAAAAGCCTTGGATTATGCAACCAAAGCCCACACAGGACAGTTTCGTAAATCGAGGGAACCTTATATTATTCACCCCATCCAGGTAGCAGGTATTTTAGCTGAATTACACATGGATCCACATACGATTGCGGCAGGCTTTTTGCACGATGTAGTAGAAGACACAGAAGTAACCTTAGATGATTTAAAAGAAGAGTTTGGTAATGATGTAGCGATGATCGTCGATGGAGTAACCAAATTAGGTAAAATCAAGTATCGTTCGCATGAAGAACAATTAGCTGAAAACCATCGCAAAATGTTACTTGCCATGGCACAGGATATGCGAGTGATCATGGTAAAACTAGCTGACCGTTTACATAATATGCGGACTTTACGTCATTTGCGGGATGACAAACAGCGCCGGATCGCACGTGAAACAATGGAAATTTACGCACCTTTGGCGGATCGACTGGGGATCAGTCGGATTAAATGGGAATTAGAAGATTTGTCGTTACGTTATTTAAATCCTAAACAATACTATCGCATTGTGCATCTGATGCAGAGTAAACGTGAAGAACGTGAAGAATATGTTGCAGAAGCTGTAGAGGAGATCCGTATTGCAACGGAAGATCTTGACATTTATGCAGAAATTTATGGGCGGCCCAAACACATTTATTCAATTTATCGTAAGATGGTGGACAAGAAAAAACAATTTAGTGAGATTTATGACCTCTTAGCTATTCGAGTAATCGTGGATTCGATCAAAGACTGTTATGCCGTTTTAGGTGCGATCCATACCAAGTGGAAACCTATGCCGGGTCGGTTTAAGGATTATATTGCCATGCCTAAAGCCAATATGTATCAATCGATCCATACTACGGTGATCGGTCCCAATGGTAATCCGGTGGAAGTCCAAATACGAACACATCAAATGCATGAAGTAGCCGAATTTGGGGTTGCGGCTCACTGGGCTTATAAAGAAGGACATACAGATAAGACCCAGCCGGATGAATTAACAAAACAAGTCAGCTGGTTTCAAGAACTGCTAGAATTACAAGATGAGAGTTTTGATGCTGAAGATTTTATGGAAAGTGTCAAAGGAGATATTTTTAGTGATAAGGTCTATGTTTTTACTCCTAATGGAGATGTGGCCGAATTGCCTAAAGGTTCTGGTCCACTAGATTTTGCCTATCATATTCATACAGATATCGGCAATAAGACAGTCGGGGCTAAAATTAATGGCAAGATGGTGCAATTTGATTATAAATTAAAAAATGGAGATATTGTTGATATCCTGACCTCACCTAATTCTTTTGGTCCGAGTCGTGACTGGTTGGGGTTTGTTGCTACTAGTAAGGCTAAAAATAAGATCAAACGTTTCTTTAAAGCTCAAGACCGTGATGAAAATATCGAAAAAGGTCATGAAATGGTAGTTAAAACCTTACATGAGATGGAGTTTGCCCCAAAAGAGATCTTGACAAAAGCCAAGCTGCGAGAAGTTTTAGAACGTTTCAATTATCAGTCTGAAGATGACTTGTTTGCAGCGGTGGGTTTTGGTGAAATCAGTCCAGTGACTTTAGCGAACCGTCTGACAGAAGTGGAAAGACGAAAAAAACAAGAAGCTAAAGAAAAGAAGCGTGTCCAGGAATTAGTTAACAATGGGCCTAAAAAAGAGACAGAAAAGATGAAGATTCGCCATGATGGTGGCGTAATGATCCAAGGTGTCCAAAACCTGCTGATTAGGATCAGTCATTGTTGTAATCCAGTTCCTGGTGATGATATTGTCGGCTATATCACCAAAGGTCGAAGCGTATCAATTCATCGTAGAGATTGTCCTAATGTGCAGAATTCACCTCAAATGAAAGACCGTCTGATCGAAGTAGAATGGGAGGATACCTCAAATGCCAGCAAAGAATATGATGCAGAAATCGAAATTCACGGCTATGACCGTTCGGGCTTATTAAACGATATTTTACAATCAATCAGTACACAAAATCATCGGATCGTAAATGTAGAAGCACGCTCTAATAAAGAAAAAGTTGCTACGATCCGGATCACCGTTTCCATTCAAAACTTGGCCCATTTGCAGTCGATCGTAGATAAAATCAAACAAATCCGCGATGTATACAGTGTCCATCGCTTGAAAGGATAGAAACTATGCGAGCAGTTATCCAAAGAGTCAAACAAGCTAGTGTGACCATTGATGAAAAGGTCGCAGGTCAAATTCAGCAAGGTTTTATGGTGCTGTTAGGTATTCATGAAGAAGATAACCAAGCAGATGTCGATTATTTAGTAAGGAAAATCGCTAAATTGCGTGTTTTTGAAGATGATCAGGGGAAAATGAACTTGGATATCGCGGCTGTTTCTGGCAGCATTCTGAGCATTTCGCAATTTACCTTATATGGGGATACGAAAAAAGGCAATCGGCCTAGCTTTATTAAAGCAGCCCGACCCGAACAAGCCATCCC
>Ga0079226_10001723_pt1 | contig 16793 bp, 11 predicted proteins | sample Poulit2014_FD_76345 | JGI IMG/M metagenome (GOLD analysis project Ga0079226, IMG submission 76345) | Agricultural soil microbial communities from Georgia to study Nitrogen management - Poultry litter 2014 | ecosystem: Environmental > Terrestrial > Soil > Agricultural land | place: USA: Georgia...
GGTTTTCCGCCTTTTCGCGAATCAGCTCTTTGAGCGTATGTAGTTTATTGTCATTGGCGGCGTTAACCTCCTGGGCTGCATCTAAAATGTTCTGAAGGATCTTTCGGTCCTCCTCCAACTCATCTTTCCAGCGGATCGGATCTAAATCTTGTACCAGCACTTTAATCTTGCTCCCAATCAAAAACGGCTCCATCTGTTCGTCTTCCAAGTCCACATCATCAATATCCAGCTCTTCGACCTCCTTACTGGATTCGATTTTTTGGATGTAGCCGCTCACTTTATCTAACAGTTTCTCAATAGTTGATTCAAACGAAACGATTGAGCTTTCCAATCGTTTCAACAAGTTCACTCGCATTAAATGAATCAGGTTCTTTTCGCGGTCCACCTGCTTAAAGACCGAGCCTTCCGATAGCTGCGTATCGTATTTTTTGCTATACTCTTCCTTTTTATCCGGCATTAGATATTTTAGTGGAGAGTACGCTGCTAAATTCAATTTTCGTATATCCCGGTTGATTTCTTTGAGCGGAGGAAACGCATCGCCGGTGTCAATGCTTGGTTTTAAGTTCTTGGGTTCCAACCGCTTCGGAAATTTCCCCACGTTTTCACTGTTAAAATACTTAGTGATATGCTTGCGAGAACGAGCAATGGTAAGCATATCCAATAGCTTAAAGTAATCGAAGTTTAGCGAATCCACTAACCGATCAGATGTGCGCTCTGCGGCACTCAGCTTTTGCCAATTATTGAACTTCTTTTGTGCTTTTTTTAGTGTTTCGCCAATACTTTTTATGCCCTCCTCATGTAGTGCTCGGTCGTTACCCTCTGTGATAAAAGCGACTTGGTTCTTTAGGTCATTCATGCGATTATTCACCGGCGTAGCCGAAAGCATGAGCACCTTTGTTTTGACACCATTTTTAATAATTTCATTCATGAGCGTTCCATAGCGGGTCATCCCATCCTTTTTCGAAGGGCTATTGCGGAAATTATGGGATTCATCAATGACAATAAGATCATACATCCCCCAATTAACCGTGTCTAAATTGATATCCCCCGACATGCCGCCATCACGCGTTAAGTCCGTATGATTTAAAACATCGTAGTTGAAACGATCCTCCAGAAAAATATTTCGTTTGTCATTTAGCGTATGAACCGTCCAATTTTCCCGCAGTTTTTTAGGGGCAAGTACCAGTACGCGATCATTCCTTATTTCGTAATATTTAATGATAGCAAGGGCCTCATACGTTTTACCGAGGCCAACACTATCGGCAATAATACAGCCGTTGTATTGCTCAATTTTACTGATGCTGCTTATCACCCCATCTTTTTGAAACTTATAAAGTTTGTTCCAAATGAGAGTGTCTTTGATTCCTGTTCGGCTTTTAATGACATTTTCTTCATCAATAAGATCAAGCGAATCCTTAAACAGGTGATACAGCGTTTGAAAATAGAGTAGTTCAGGTGATCGCGGTTTATAAATCTGTTTTAATGCCCGGGAGAGCATGGCCTTTGCGTCTTTCTGCTGATCGGAATTATTCCATATATCAGTAAACCATTTTTCCAGGCGTTGTATATCTTCTTTATCCTTATAGGCCGTATTCATTTCATGGCTGCTGCTGGGAAGCGTACCCAAGCCTGTACTTGTTAAGGTTGCTGACCCATTAATAACAAGATCGTTCTCTTTTATTCCATTGACATGATAGTAGTTAGTATTTAGATGATTGCTCGTCGTTCGCACTTCAGCAATACGATCAAGCCATTCATCCATTTCACGAGCCAAATATTGACTGGTAAGTTTGTTTCTAAGCGGTCGCTCTTCAATACTTCCGTGAAGTGGAGAAAGATCATCAAAAGAGTCGGGGAACATGCCTTGCAGGGAACATAGCAACTTAAGTTCCTCAATTGAGTTTAGCTCGTCTTTTATAGCCTCATACCCAAATAAAGAAAGCTCTCTTGTAATAATATGCAGCTGCGTACTCTCTGCAAGGTATTTTTTAAGAGTGCCTGCAACGTTACCGTTACCCCGGTTATCTAATATCACGATGCTACTATTTTATTTCTATTGCTTCTATTAAAATAAACCAATCATAGGGAATTTAAAGGTGCCATTTATTTACCACCTGCAGTAATATAAATTTTCAACTGTAAAAGATTAATTGTGGTACATGTTAGTCATTTATCTAACAATAGTTTTATAAGACTAACATACTAAATTCCACTGACACCATACCGTCACCTCATTTCCACTATTTAAATCCTCTTAAGGTTCCCAAAACCTCCAAGTTTTGGAACAGCAGAAAATTGTCAACTGACGACTTGTTTCACCGCTCAATGACTGGCTGCTATAGCACTCCCTTCTAAGCTACGAACCAGAATCAAAGTGAAAGAGATTTATCCGTGCGAGTCCCCAAAACCCGGGACTCTTAGTCGAAAAGACTGAAAATAGCCTTCATCTCCGCCCCAGACCCGCTTGGGACGGTATATCCGTGAAGCTCTGCTTCAGATGTCCTTAGATATCAGAAGATTATACGAAGCGGAGATTCGGCTTTTGCATGCCCAACCAGAGCTTGGGCATGAGATCTGGAGCGGAGTGACCGCGGAGCGGGAACAGAGCTCCCGACGCGGAGCATCGGGAGCAAGGAGGTAGAAATAATGAAAGAGGCCTTAGTATGACCTATTTAAAAAAAATTGAGGATTAAGCGTAGACGACATCTCTTTTATGCGGAATTAACCAAGCCCGTTCGGCTCCGCTCAAGGCTCTATATCAGTTTTGCTAAGCCCCCGTAACATATTTCAAACCTCTCTTATATTAACACAGTTTATTGGCGAATAGGGAAAATAACTGGTTAAGTCTATGCCATAAATCATTACATCGTATATACCGATTAAAATAGCTCTTAAAGTGTTGTTCTTTCAATCCTCCTGTCCTCCTTCTCCAAGGAGGAACTTCTTATCCAATAGTTGAGATTAAACATTATTTTTGAAGTTTTCTCCCCCCCAAAAGTCCCTCTTGGAGAAGAGGGATTTAGGGAGATTGATCCTTACTCATCACTTTTAAACTATCATCATAATCCGTAAACGGGCTATGACAGTATCTAAACACATATATATAAACATATTTTTGCCTCAAGCTACTTTAAAGAAAAAGGACATACTATATCAATCCTACTTTTCAAGTACTCAAATCACCAAAAGAAAATCTATGCAGTCACTTTACCTCTTAGCAACCTTTCCCTCCGCCCCAGGCTCCCGCTTGGGACGGTATATCCGAGGAGCTCTGCTTCAGAGATCCTAATATATTAGAAGAGGGTTATACGAAGCAGAGCTTCAGTTCTTGCATACCCAACCAGAGCTTGGGCATGAGATATGGAGCGGGTACAGGGCTCCCGACGCGGGGCATCGGGAGCAAGGAGGTAGAAATAATAATAAATTTATTTGCCCTTGGATAGGTGCAAGGACGAAGCCGATGATCGAATGAAATTTGCTAACTGCACCTATTTTATCAATCCATGAATTGTCATGAGCGTGAAGACTTATGCAATGGTTAAAATAAGATTCCTATTATGTCTACCAGCTTTATTTCTTTTTCGTCCGTGTATGTCATGAAAAGCCTTAATATTAGATAAACATATTTTAGTCAATTCGCTTTTCATGACGGTTTTATCCCGACCTTTTGGGATAAAAACATCTAAGAAAAAGTGTCCTTTCTTTTAGTATATTTTCTTTGGGTCAAGCAAAGAAAATATACATGTCGTATTCGTAAGTACCCTTCCTCCGCCTGTGGCGGAGCACTCCCCTCAAGAGGAAATGATATTGCCATTGGATGTTTGGTGACTAAAACTGCTTGAGACTCATAGTGGCGCGAGGTTGCAAGCTCACACCAGCGCCGTACTTCAGCAAAGCTACGAACCTGAATCACAGTGAAAGAGATTCTGCGTGCGAATCCCCAGCAGCCCGGGACTCTTAGTCGAACAGACTGAAAATAGCCTTCATCTCCGTCCCAGGCTCCCGCTGGGTCAGTCCATAGAAGAAGCTCCGCTTCAGGTGCACCCGCATATAATAAGAGGGTTATACGAAGCGGAGCTGCGGCTCTTGCATGCCCAATCAGAGCTTCGGGGCATGAGATAGGCAGTGACGTAACCGCGGAGTATCGGAAGCAGAGATGTAGAAATAATAAAATCAGTTTACTGGTAGAATATCACCACTCATGTCATGCTGAACCGTGATTTACAAGGTGTGCAGGATGACCAGGATTGTAATTATAGCCATCCCACTAAGCCTTCAATCCCGACTTACATTTTAATTATCCAGGTTCTAATCCTCATTATTCGAGAAGGAAGGCGGGTTTGTAGTCAAATAGCTGATACTATTCAGATGCTTAGAATGAAGCGTAATGTGAATTCAGAGACATCCAAAAGCATCTGAATTTGATCGTTGCAGGGACAGGCGATGGTATCGATTAGCGTTGAATGCAATCAGCACCTCAAATCATCCCTGGAACCTATGCAGCAGCCGGCCCAGAAACTTATCGGCATACACCCTGTTGATGTGATCCATATCGGCGAGGATGACCAGCCGATCCTCGCTGCGCGACATTGCCACGTTGAGCAGCCGCGGCACGGCCAGGCCGTTCTTTTCTTCGTCAAAAGGGCGCACCGAATAGTGCCGGCGCCCCCGATAAGATTCCTCGCCGCTCATCACGGTATCAAATATAATAATACTCTTTTCGCGCCCCTGAAAGGTGTGAATCGTCCCCACCTCTACATTGCCATAACCATGATTATAACATGCTCCGCGCAAATGGTATACGGTGCTCCGGAAGGGTACTATTACGCCAATGTCTTCCATAGCTTTATTATTCTTCAGGACCAGCCGTTTAAGTATTTTGACGAGCATCTTAGTATGTACCTCATTAATCGGACTAAATCCGTAATCCTCATCTTTCTGGGTTATTTGCGGTCCATATTTCCGGCTGTCAATCACATTCACTGTCGTATGCCTTACTTTCTGCTTTTCAATGAGCGGCCCGGGGTCTTGCTCATTCGTTGCCGTTTCTAAACGTCCCTCGTAGAAGACCGTACTCAATACCTCAGCCAGATCCTCATTTAGCCGGTACTGGGTATTAAAAAAGGTTGTCAAAGGTTTATTTTGATCATGCCACTCAAACAGCTCCTCCGTAGAATCAGCGCGCGATACAAAGATGAAAATATCATCTTCTAAAAACTTGCGGGCCTGCGCATCATTCGTCAGTGCAATGGGCGGCAGCTGAATAGGATCGCCTACAACGACGATATGATCCGTCGCTTTAGCTGCCAGCACCATCAAATAAGGTAAATTAGCCATCGAGGCTTCATCAACGACCACCGCATCAAAAGTTTGGCCGTCAAATAGATCGGAGGTACAGACTTTAGCCAGCGTAGTAGCCACCAGCTTCTTGCGCCCCAGTTCAACCCGTTCATTAACCGTTACCAGGCGGTCAATTTCATTTTCTACCGCAGCTTCGCCGCCATATTTGTCCAGCCGTTCTCCCAGCGGCCGAATGGCCTCATCCAGCTCCTCAGGAACGGTCTCCCCATTTGCCATCAGATTGTCGATCTCTTTTTGAAGCTTTTGATACTCGCCAAGCAAATTGGAGAGCATGGATGCTTTATCTTTTTGCTCAATCGACTTTTCTTCAATGTATTTATCAAAGAGCACCTGCTCCAGCCGTTCGCTATCCAGCGCCATATCTCCAAAGCGGGTAACATCCTTCTCCAGGTGTTCTCTCTCAACCGATGTAAGGGCTTCAAGCCCGCTCAGCAAGCCCACATCTACCGCCCGATTGGTATTGGCTGCAAACAGTACGCGCTTCCCCTTAAGCAGGTAATTAGCCATCATAAAGCCCAGCGTAGAGGTTTTTCCGGTCCCGGGCGGCCCCCAAACGTAGAGCACATCATTCTGGAGCGACTTCATCAGCGCCTCGTGCTGGGCTTCATTCCTCCGGCTGTCATCCAGCACGCGGATATTTGAATCCTCGGTATGGTGCTCATCATTTTTGGGATAAAACAAGCGGCTCAGCCGCTGCCTCTTATCCTCCTCATGCTTACCCAGCAGCTTATTCAGTTCTGAACGCAGCCGCAACAGCACGAAGTCATTCTCCCATTCGAGCTGCACTTTGGGAATGAAATCGCCAAAGTTATGGGGAAAGTGAAGCTTTGCTCCCTCGTCCGACACTTCTACCGGGTACAGCTCAAACTCTTCGTCATAGCCTTCCATTTCAGCACGGATGACTTCAGCAAAGCGGAGTGACTTATTCTTGGTCTCAAATTCATAGTAAAATTCATCCGGCGGATGGTCCTCAGATTGTACCCCGTCAAAAAGAACATCTTGAGAAGGTCGTTCACGCACAGCTTCAATTTCAGCCTCTACAGCCTCAACTGCCCGCTTAATAAGTTTTTTAACTCTGTTGTCTGACAAGCGCAGTAATTGCTTAACGTTAAAATTCCTAACTTATTCATTTTTAATCCGCCACTTGGCTACTGATCCCACAGCTCGGAACGGATAATATTCGCACTCCGGTCGGCAATTTTATATTCCAGCTTAATACGGCGCTGTTCGGGGATTTTTTGTTCCACTAAGCTGGCACTCTGGGCCGTATATAAAATAAGATCCGAATCGCGTACGAACAGCGGCAGCGACTTTCCATAGGTAGCTCCGGCCACAAATGAACCTCCAAAATTAAGGCTGGTCTTCAGCTCATTAATTATTGTCGCGATACTGTCATCCTCAGCCGTCACCAGTCCAATAGTCTCAATAGCTGCATTATCCACTATGGATAACAATATATCAGGATTAACGCTGTACACAATAGGCAGCAGGCGTCCCGTTTCAGCAAATTCCCGAAAATTGCTGATCAGTTGAACAGGCACAAAAAGGGCATCATACTTAACGGTTTCGTTATATTGATTTTCATTTAAAACTTCACTACGTACGCCGACTTCCTGCTGAATAGCTTCGCCAATCATTTTTGATAATTCGTCCGTTTCACCGACGCTGGCACATGATTCTATGCGATCCGGCCAGTCCATGTAATTTAGCTGCTCCTGAAAAAGCTCATCCAGCTCCGATTCATTCAGCCCGTATCCGATCAGCTCTTCCAGTAACTTCTGAAGTTTCTGTGCTCCTACTTCCAGCCGATCGGATTTATCCAGATTCGTATTCTGACGCTCGACAATAAATCCGTGTCCCTTCTCGCTGCGGATGAGGCCCTCATCGGCCAGTATATGATATGCTTTGCGAACCGTATGGAAACTGGTCTCCAGCTGACGTCCCAACTCGCGAGTAGATGGCAGCGTCTCCCCCACCTGGAACTGCTTAGTGACAATCATCAGCCGAATGCGGTCAGAAATATGTTTAGCGGAGTTCTTAATATTAAACTATAAGCTTATGAATGTATGGGCTCAAAATACGTAATGCGGCCTATGATTTAAAATGTTCGGCCTTTCTCTTACCTTTTAAATTCTACTGTTATTTTAATAGCTAAAGCCTTGGCCGCCGGCAAACACGATTCAATCGAATGAATGTGGCAGTCACAGGGTGTCAGCCCGCAGATGTCACGGTTTCACGCCCTTTTTAATTATTTATCATATGTGTATCTGTATAATCAGCGGGATAATTATAAAGGTTGTTAGCGGTTATTGTTTACAGGCGTTCCAATAATTTCCTGGTAGAACCCCTCTAATAAGACCATCTTTCAGGATTTGGGTAGAACTAATGATTAGAATAGTAAATACCTTTTTCTGTAAAAGTTGCGAGCTGGTAATCAAAAACTAATTCAGAAAGCCCCTTAACTTCTCTTATCGACCAGCTTTTTCAGCTCAGAAACCAGCATCAGCGACTCGATGGGCGTCATACGGTTGGGATCACAAGCCTCCAGCTTATCCAGCAATCGTTCCGTGTTTGGATCCAGCTGCGTCTGAAACAGCGAAGGCTGAGCTATCTGCTCCTGTTTTTCCATCTGTTTAGCCGCCTTTTTTACCGCTTCCTTTTTCTTTTTTGCCCCTTCTTCCAGCGTTCCGTTGCTGTCGGTCACATCCAGGCTGTGGCTTTCCAGGTTGCCCAAAATCTCTTTGGCCCGCTCAATAACTATGGATGGCAGTCCAGCCATATCCGCCACCTGAATACCATAGCTGTGATCAACCCCGCCGCGCACCAGTTTTCGCAAAAAGATCACCTTTCCATCGTGCTCTTTTACGGATACGTTGTAATTGACCACGTGATCATACATATTTTCCAGCTCATTGAGCTCGTGGTAATGGGTGGCAAAAAGCGTTTTGGCGGCTACGGAAGGCTGATTATGCAGATATTCTGCCAGCGACCAGGCAATGCTCAGTCCATCAAAGGTGCTGGTTCCGCGTCCCACCTCATCCAGGAGGATCAGTGAGTTTCGAGTGGCGTTATTTAAAATATTGGCTGCCTCATTCATCTCCACCAAAAAGGTACTTTCTCCGGCGGCCAGGTTATCGGAAGCACCTACGCGCGTGAAGATCTTATCTACCAGCCCAATGTGCGCTTCTTTGGCCGGCACAAAACAGCCCGTCTGGGCCAGAAGGACAATCAGTCCGGTCTGACGCAGGATAATGCTCTTACCCGCCATATTAGGTCCGGTGATAATGAGAATCTGCTCATCCTCATTTTCCAGATGGATATCATTGGGAATAAAAGGATCTCCGGGCGGCAGCATTTTCTCAACGACCGGATGGCGCCCCTTTGTAATATCAATCACCTGGTCGTCCGCAATGGCCGGCTTGCAATAATTATTCCGGTAGGCAGTCTCTGCAAAACTCTGCAGACAATCGATCTCGGCCAGGGCCTGAGCCACCTGCTGAATATCCTCTGCAAAGTCGGCCACAAAAAGGCGAAGCTCTTCAAAAAGCTCATATTCCAGTTTCTTGCTCTGCTCTTCGGAGGACAGAATCTTCTCCTCTACTTCTTTCAGGTCGGGTGTAATATAACGTTCTGAGTTGACCAGTGTCTGCTTACGGATGAAATGGTCGGGCACTTTATCGGTATGCGTGTTAGTAACTTCTATATAGTAACCGTAAACTTTGTTGTAACCAATCTTAAGGGAGCCGATGCCCGTCTCTGCAGCCAGTTCATCTTTAATGCTTTTAATATAGTTCTTGCCGTTGCGGGCGATGTCGCGCAGCTCATCCAACTCCTCATTGAATCCATCTTCAAAAATATCTCCATCCCGCACACTGGCCGGCGGCTCGTCTACGATGGCTTGCGCAATGCGCTCCTGCACTTTTAGCAAAAGATCCAGGCGATCAAGAATATCCTGCAAAAGAGGCTCTTCCATCTGATTAAACTTCATTTTAACCAGCGGAATCTGGGCAAGCGACTGTTTAAGCTTCATCAAATCCCTTGCATTGGCACGTCCCACGCAAATACGGGAAATAAGCCGCTCCAGGTCGCCAATCTGGTCGAGCTCCTCGCGCAGCTGCTCGCGGACCTCATGATCTACATTCAACGCCTCTACGGCATTCAGCCGATGGCGTATCGGTTTCATCCGCTTCAGCGGGCGCATAATCCATTTGCGCAGCAGGCGCCCACCCATAGCCGTTTGCGTATCATCCAGAATATCGATAAGCGTACCTTCCTGCTGGCCTTCCTGGATGGTGGTCGTCAGCTCCAGATTACGCTTGGTGGAACCATCGAGCGCCATATACTCCTTATTCTCGAAAGACTGCAGCCGCTTGATGTGGCCCAGCGAAGCCTTCTGTGTCTCCTGGAGATAATGCATCAGCGCGCCGGCTGCTACCTGGCCGACCAGGAGATCTTCAACGCCAAAACCCTTGAGTGAATGCGTTTCAACATGGTCGGTCAGCAGATTATATCCGTAATCTCCCTCGTACACCCACTCCTCAATAAAGGTAAGGTTATAGTCCAGCAGTTCCTCAGGAACGTTATTCTTTTTTTTCTGAGAAAGCAGCAGCTCCGCCGGATTAACCGACTGCAGTAAATCCGTAAGCTCTCTTTTGGGTACCTGACTGATTTCAAATTCACCGGTAGATACGTCCGAAAATGCCACTCCGGCCATCTCTCCTTCCCAATATACAGCCGCCGCATAGTTATTCCGCTTGTGCTCCAGCAGCTTCTCTGACATGGTCACGCCCGGTGTCGTAATTTCGGTGACCTCGCGCGTCACAATCTTTCGTCCGGCCTTTTTGGCTTCAGCCGGCTTTTCTACCTGATCACAAACGGCCACCCGATATCCTCTTTTAACCAGCTTGGGCAAATAGGTATCCAGTGCGTGATAGGGAAAGCCCGCCATCTGTGTCTGATCATTACCATTATTACGCTTAGTTAGCGTAATCCCCAGCTCTTCGCTGACCAATTCCGCATCATCGGCAAAACATTCATAAAAATCACCCACCCGAAAGAGTAAAATAGCGCCCTCATGCTCTTCTTTGATCTCATGATACTGGCGCATCAACGGCGTTAATTTCTTTTTCTTGACAGAACTACCCATCGGTGACTCAGTACTTAAATTTTATTGTTATTATGTTGATATTTTCTGCTATTTCAAATTAGATTAGTATAAAGTCTGCAGAGCGCTTAACTTAACTATAAATTTCAACCAATCCACAGAAACTGACTGTGCAGAAGTATAAGGATCTCTGGCGGCTGATCGTAACCCTGTTGAAGAAGAAAGACATTTTCTTCAATGCCTCCGCTATCACTTTTAACCTCTTCATTTGTGCCATTCCGTTTACGCTGTTGATGATGTCTATTATTGGCTATGTACTCTCTTTTGAGCAGGCTTTTCACGAAATCATCCGCTACGGCCACGAGCTCTTCCCTACCTTTTCTTACAAGGCCCAATCAGGCGATGTAATTCGAGGGGTTATCACACTGGAAACCCTGTTAAAGCCACTGATTGGGGCCCGGCGCTTATTTGGAATTAGCGGGATCGTCATTCTTTCCTTCTTCTCACAAGGGCTTTTCCATACGCTAAAGCACGTTGTTTTCGATATTTTTGATATTAGAGACCGCCGCCATCCCATTTTAGAGATGATTTATAACTTTTTCACCTTTGGACTTGTGGGCGGCGTATTCCTGTTTTTCAGCCTTATTATTTCACTTGTTTCCATGATCTCTATCGATAACCTGCCCTTACCCTTTACCGACCTTGTCGTAGAGCTCGGCTGGTTTTATAACCTGTTAAACCTGGCTATTCCTATTCTTTTTACCTTTGGACTATTTTATGTCATCTTCCGCTATATTACCGAGAAGCGGATGAAGCCGAAGGTGGCGCTCATAGCTTCCGGTATCTTTACAACACTTTTTGAGCTGGCAAAATTTGGGGTGGGTCTTTATATGGGCTATGCCCTCCACAGCTACCGGTATTTATACCAGGGATATACTATTCTGGTCATTATTTGGGTTTGGACCTTCTATTCTGCTGCTCTTTTTGTACTGAGCACTATCATTGCGCGTGCGTATCAGCAAACATTCCAAAAAGAAGAACCCATTCCCCGAAATCCATATACGGTTATTTCCTAACCTTAGATGACACCATCTATGCCTCGGCATAAACTTACAAACTCCTTTTACCGCCAGTCCGATGTCGCCCAAATAGCCCAGCAGCTGTTAGGCAGGGTGCTTTGCACGCAAACAGATGAACATACACTTACCAGCGGTATCATTACTGAAACAGAGGCCTATAGCGGGCGCGCTGATAAAGCCTCGCACGCTAATGATGGTTGCCGGACAGAACGGACTGAGACGATGTACCGGTGCGGAGGAATTGGCTATATTTATCTATGCTACGGCATCCATCATCTATTTAATGTGGTCACCAATAAGAAAGATCAGGCTGATGCCGTACTTATCCGTGCCGTTAAACCTCTGGAAGGTACCGATACCATGCTCAAGCGTAGGAGCGCCGGTAAACTGGATCCATCGCTTACGGCCGGTCCGGGACGATTAACACAGGCTCTGGGCATTACAACGCAGATGGATGGGGTTAATCTAAATGGAGATACGATCTGGATTGAGGATCGAGGCTCAATACTTGCTTCAAATAAAATAGTAGCAGCTCCAAGAATTGGCGTAGACTATGCGGGCGAAGATGCCAAACGGCCGTGGCGATTTTATCCCCAAAAAAGCAAGTGGGTTAGTGCCAAATAAAAAAGTCCGCCCCGCTCAGCGGAACGGACTCTATATTAAAATAGTAAGCTATGATACAGAATTATCGCACCGTTTTTTAATTATTCTGCATTTGTTGGCCAGCCTGTTTTTGCTGAAGCTTTTGAAAACGCTCCATCACATCTGGATTCGTGCGAATAGCCTGTACAATCTGTTGGAAGCGATCCGGCTCAAGATCATGCGCTTTGATTATCTTAACCATCTTGTCCTGGGCTTGCTTGTTGAGCTCCATAAGCTTGGGCTGCAGCTTATTCATGGTTTCTTCTTCCTGATCGCTCACTTCAATAGAGTCAGCCATCTGTGGATTTCGTTTGCTCATCATAATCTGCTGGAAACGATCCTTCTCCATATCCTCCTCATTTAGCATCGAATCCACCTTCTGGCTCATTTCTTGCTGCACCTGCTGGGATTTCTGCGAGACTTCAGCAAATTTTTCTAGTTCATTATCTGTCACGCTATCAGCTTCTGTCTGCGACTGTTGCTGCATCTGCTGATTTTGAGCCATTACCGTGCCGGCAATCATTAAGAAACCAAGCAGGATTGGTAATATATTTTTTATGAACTTCATATAAAGGGAATCTAATTAGAAATTAAAAAATCGTCGGTAATATGTTTGACTAAGATATATATTTTTTGTTCCGATCTAAAAAATATCAAACATCTGCCAGTACATTTAACGTTTGCCTGTCAGCCGGATTTAGTTAACGCCTTTGCCTTTTGATTATTATGTAAATGTATGGAAACAGCCCTATGGGTAACAAACTGCATAGCTTTATATACTATATTTTATATCCTATCTGATTTTTTATCATATATTAACAATTAATGTTATAAACTGTATCTATCGGCCTCAATTTATGACGGTGATATTTGTAAAACAAAAAAATCCTGGGAATAAGTGGTTCCCTTCCTTTCTCCATGACCTCGATTTTATTATGTTATCGACTCATTAACTGTTAATGGTCAATGTATCTTTATGCGTATAGTTTCTTTACTCCCCAGCATATCTGAAATTATTTCGGCCCTCAATCGTCAGGACCAATTAGTAGGCCGTTCCCACGAATGCGATTATCCGGATAGGGTATCGGATTTACCAGCTTGCACAGAACCTAAATTCCAGCCCGATGGAACATCTTATGAGATAGATCAGCGCGTAAAGGCATTGCTGCAGGAGGGGCTCTCGGTTTACCGGGTTAAAGAAGAGCAGCTAAAAAAACTGAATCCAGACATCATTTTTACCCAGGACCATTGCGAAGTTTGTGCGGCTTCCCTGGATGAAGTTAAAGAAACCGTTTCTCAGCTCCTCGGTGATGCGGTGGAGGTAGTTTCTGTATCGCCCTCTGACCTCTCTTCAGTAATTGGTTCTATTCGAACGATTGCTGAAACCATTGATGCCCAAGATGAAGCTGACGAATTATTGGCTTCCATGAAAGACCACTTACAGCATATACAAGAGCAGAGTGCACCGCTATACAAGCCGGAGGTCCTCTGCCTGGAATGGCTGAGTCCACTTATGTCGGCCGGAAACTGGATTCCCGAGCTGGTCCGGCTGGCCGGCGGCATTCCTTTAAAAGCTACAGCCGGTAAGCACTCGCCGACCCTGGAATGGCAGCGCATCCGGGAACTCGATCCTGAAATCATCACCATTACGCCCTGTGGCTATGCTATCACGGATTCACTGGAAGAGCTGCACCACCTTGAAAAGCGACCCGGCTGGGAGCAGCTTCAAGCGGTAAAGAATCATCAGGTTTATTTTGCAGATGGAAACCACTTTTTCAATCGTCCCGGCCCGCGACTGGTTGAATCCACCCAGATACTGGCTGAAATCTTACATCCATCCCGCTTTCGGGCGCAAAAGCCTCATCCGGGCTGGCTAAACCTCCATGAATATCAATTCCAACAAAAGCACTAAAAAATGAGCGAAATTATTGGCGGACTCCTTCTTTATCGAAAAAAGCCGGATCTGCAATTGCTGCTGGCCCATCCGGGCGGCCCTCAACTTCCTGATGATGAAGAAGACTACTGGAATATCCCCCAAAATTATGTAGATGAAAGCGACCAGCCGCTTGAAACGCTCAAGCACAAGTTTGAAGAAAGTTTCGGCTTTATTCCAAAGGGTAAATATATAGACCTGGGTATCCAAAATCTCCGTAATAAGGAGCGTATCCGGGTTTGGGCTGTTTCTCATGATATCCCGGATTCCTTTGTGTTTGAGCCTTTCTGGTTTGAAATGGAATGGCCGCCCGATTCCGGGGAGATGATAACTTTTCCTGAAATGGACCGCATCGAATATTTTGACCCTTTCGAAGCACGCAATAAACTTTATCCCGGCCAAGCTCCATTTCTAAGCAAGCTTATCACCAAGCTATAACTAAAGGAAACGATCGTGTACAGCACAGATGTTTATATAGTAGCGTGAATAACGAAAAGTAAAATCACAATACAACTATCCTTTTATGTCAGCTAAAAAACTGTTAATGATTGTAGGCGATTTTGGAGAAGATTATGAAATTATGGTGCCTTATCAGGCGCTAAAGATGGTGGGCCATACCGTAGACACCGTTTGTCCGGGGAAAACAAAAGATGAGGCCATAAAAACGGCTATTCACGATTTCGAAGGGGATCAAACCTATACGGAGAAGCCCGGACACAATTTTGCCCTCAATACAACCTTTGATGAAGTGGATCCTTCCTATTACGATGCGCTGGTACTCCCCGGCGGACGTGCACCTGAATATCTGCGGCGAAAAAACGGCGTACTGGATATGGTAAATCATTTTGTGGAAACCGACAAACCCATTGCGGCTATTTGCCACGGTCTTCAAATTTTATCTGCTGCTGATGCAGTAGAGGGTAAAACCCTTACCGCATATCCGGCCTGCGGACCGGAAGTAGAGGCTGCCGGAGGCAACTACAAAGATGTTGCGCCCACAGAAGTGGTCACCGATGGAAACCTGGTCACCTCCCCCGCCTGGCCTGGACATCCTAAGTGGTTGGCCGCCTTTTTAGAGGTTCTCGGGACCGAAATAACCCATTCATAACCATCACTCGCTATTGTAAATCTGAATATTTAGTGCCCGTCGAAGCCGGCGGGCATTGTTATTTAATTCCTGTTCCGCACATATAGTCGGCTTTGCAAATCCCGTTACCATAAACGCCATTTCCGGTTTAAGTTATGGAAGAGATTCTAATCAAGTCCAGGCTGACGCCTTGGTTGTACAAAGGGCTCATTTAATTAAAATTTGGGGATTAAAAGCACAAAAAGACATTTTAAGCATAAATTGACAATACCGATGATAACAAATACATTTGATGCAATGTCTTTTTGATATATTAAACAGCTGAAGCTTTAGCTTGGGTAGATAATAACTTGCGCCGTGGCGATGTCCATCAAATGCAAAGTTAGATATGCCTTATCCAGCTCGGTAGCACACAGCCCTGAACCGTGTGTTAACGTGAATCACAATGGCACAAGGTTAAAAACGCATAACCTGCATATATTAATTCAAATAATGTTCCAGCCATTCGGCAAGTATATAGCGTTATTGAGTTTATTGGGTTATACTGTGTTTAAGACCTACCATCATCCGCGACTACTCGTCAAAACCAACTAATTGATTGCATGCTTCGAGAGCAACGACAACGGCAATATCGTGATATAGGCTTACTTATTCTGAGGGTTGGCCTGGGAGTCACCTTCATCATCCACGGTTTCCCCACCATTTTTGGCGGCCCAGAAGCTTGGGGCGAAGCCGGTATGGCTATGCAACATATTGGCGTTGATTTTGGACCTGTTTTCTTTGGATTTATTGCCGGAGCTATTGAGCTGCTTGGCGGGCTTTTTTTGATGTTGGGGCTCTTCTTTACTCCTACGCTTATTCTACTTTTCCTGTTAATGATTTTCGTAACGGCCATTGGCATTGGGGCCGGCGAGCCCTTTTTAAAGTATTCGCACGGTATTGAAATGGCTATTGTATTTTTAAGCCTCCTCTTTATTAGAGCAGGGAAGTATAACCTCGATAAAAAAATCCAGGATAGACAACGACGCTATTAATCTCCCTTTTGCTTATATCTGCCTGTATTTCTGGCCTGAACAAGCGTCATAGCAGGTTTAAGCTTAAGCAGCATGCAGGCCAGCGTCTCCTGCTTATGCGCATCCTGGTCGCGGAAAAACCAAGGTTAAAATTTTCAGCAATTTCTTTTTACGGAAGTTCTTTAATATCGCTCATCAGCAACGGACGGCTGTAGGCCTCCGGCAATAATTTAATCATGGGGACCAATAAAATCATGCTCGCTGGGTTCGGGCGGTTCGACTGCTGTGATAATAGATGGAATCACTTTTCCTGATTCAACCACTGATTTATATTTTCCCCGATAATAATCGGCCAGGACGTGCCGGGACATTTGCAACAGCCAGGCTTTTAGGTTTCGGACTTCTCGATTTTCGTGGTTGGCTTCAGCCAAGCGATACAAGTCTTCTTAGGTTAAATCTTCAGATACGTATGGATCAGCTACTTTTTTTACTATAAAATTGCTCAATTAATCCTGAAATTCTTTTGCGGCCCGGATAATATCGAAAGATTGACCGTTCACAGGTAAATAGACTA